>ERZ802830.589-NODE-589-length-36390-cov-7.2933_pt1 | contig 36390 bp, 31 predicted proteins | sample MGYA00345654_ERZ802830 | MGnify/ENA primary metagenome ERZ802830 (study PRJEB30503, sample SAMEA104212375) | marine metagenome | biome: Westerlies Biome; feature: [SRF] surface water layer (ENVO:00010504) within the epipelagic zone...; material: water... | reverse complement strand
AATTACCCTCTCAAGCAGTACTATTTACGCCCTCATCAGGACATGCGGGGGAGAGCAGCCCGGTAGCTCGTCAGGCTCATAACCTGAAGGTCGTTGGTTCAAATCCAACCCCCGCTACCAATTTTAAACCAATCCAACCGGATTGGTTTTTTTATACGAGTGACTGCAGAACCTAGGTTCACAGCGAATAGATGAGCTGAGGGTACCCCTAGATGACCCCCCGTATCCTCATTAAAATTTCAATGTACTTTTAATGTACTTAGTACATTCATATTATTTGTATTTATTGACTCTTATTGCATTATAGAGATTCTTATTGAATAAGTGGATATATAAGTAGAATCTAAATAAAACCTTTTAAATAAAGGGTAAAAAATGGTGGCGAGACCGAGATTTGAACTCGGGACACGCGGATTTTCAATCCGCTGCTCTACCAACTGAGCTATCTCGCCCCAAAAAGGAACCGCGAAGTATACGAAAACCGCGCAAGGCGTCAACTGCGTAGCCTAAAAACCTTCGCGCCTAAAAATTGAGTGGTTCTTCTTTTCGTCTGCTTCCCGATTGCTCATGCTATTGGGTATGGAGATTTTATATGAAAAAAAGAACCACTCGATATAAGGTTCATATCTTTATCTGCACCCGCCAACGAGATGATGAAACTAAATCATGTGCCGAGGGAGAAGCCCCCGCCGTGAAAGAGCGTTTAAAGACGATCGCGGAAGAGCGCGGGTGGAAACCGCACGTGCGGGTAAGCGAATCTGGCTGCCTTGGCGTCTGTGCCGCAGGACCAAATGTGATGATCTATCCACAAAAAATATGGTTCACTGGGGTTCGTCTCGACGACTGCGATGAAATTGCTGATGAAATCGAAGCGTTGCTCTCAGACTAAGCTGGAGCTTCCGCAGTTGGATCGAAGTAAATATACTCCAGTGTATGTCCATTGGGGTCGAGAAAATAAAAGCTGGCACCATCCCATCGTTCATACGCCTCCTTCACGATCGACACACCCGCGGTCTGCAACCGCGCCTGAAAATCAAAAACCGCCTGCACATTTGGCGCCCGTAAACCAAAGTGCGTAAACGCCTTTCCACGGTAGCGTGGACGCGCTTGCTCATCAAACGCCTCTTTCCCTCCAGGAAATTGCAGGAGCGCCAGCACATCTGCCTCACCCAACTGAATAAAGGCATCTTTCTCGCGCTTGGTACTCACCGTTAACCCCAGCACCTCTTCATAAAACTGAATCGATTCATCCAAATCCGCTACCGAAAGGCCCACATGTCCTGTTCCTTGAATCCACTCGCTCATTTTACCCTCCTTACTTGGGTCATACAGCCAATTCCTACCCGATTCTATCACGCTCGACAACAAAACCCGTTGTTGACCTTTCGTCGTATATGGTGTTCCCTTTCATCTTTCCTTATGGGGATGACTGGTTTCGACGGATTCGTAGAAGCTTCAGTTGCGTGCCGAGGTTGGTCTCCAGGCCTCGTAAAAAGGAGTCCAAAATTATAAATGCTGACGAAAGTTACGCACTAGCGGCATAATTCCGCTACGTCTCTACCCTGAAGCTTGTTAGGGGATAGAGGCGACGATAACAAGCTGGCGCTAAGTTCGGGGATACGGGATGCGGCGTAAGATTTAACAGGATCCTAGCGACCAATGTGGCCCTGGCAAACGGCAGCAAAGGCGGCGAACCTATTAATGTTTGCCTACGCACGTAGACGCTGCTGTGACTCGTTTTCGGACGGGGGTTCAATTCCCCCCATCTCCACCATTTTAAATACATCTATGCAATCAACTAGGGCCTCCTGAGAAAGCGATTCCCCCGATTCGCCGAGAGAGGAGCTCTAACTGGCTCCTATTAAACTACGAACCGTCTGTACTGATTAACTTGCCTCCCCTAAGGCAGAATCGATATAGATTAAAAGAATCAGGGAGACTCACCGATGAAACGAACTATTTATATATTGCTACCGATTATCGCCTTGTTAATGCTCACCAGCTGCAGCCGCACGCTCGACGACATTGCCAAATGGGAAACCACCGGAAACCATCTCAAGCTCATCGAGGCCCTTGAAGACAACGATCCATCCATCGGCATTGCCGCCGCTGAAGCATTAGGCAATCTGCAGACCCCAGAGGCAATTCTTCCCCTCGCCGCCTGCCTGAATCAAACCAATGAACTGCTCATCACTACCGCCGTTCAAGCCCTTGCTCGTCTAGAACATCCCGATGCAATCACCCCCTTAACCGCTGCTCTACGCCTCGAACAAACCGAAGCCCAATCCATCGCCATCGAAGCACTAGGTGCCATGAAATCAACCGGTGCCATACCGACCCTAGGCGAACTATTACCCTCCGCAAATACACAACAAAAAAAGCTGATCATTGCCGCATTCGAAGAGATCGCCTCTCCCGCGGCCAGCCCTTATTTGATCACTCAGCTAGAACAAGGCACCCCCGCCCTTCAAACCGCATCTGCCCAAGCGCTCGGGCAAACAGGGGGTGAAGGCGCCGTCGATGCACTGATCAAAACCCTCGCCTCCGAAAACCGAGCCGCGGCACAAGCCGCCATCACAGCGCTCATCAAGATCGGAAAAGAAGCGGTTCAGCCACTCATTCAAGCCCTCCGCAGTGAAAGTCAGCAGATGCGAAATCAAACCCTCACCATCTTGCGGAAGATGAAAGCGGTTCCCACCCATGGAGCCGACTCCATCTGGTTCCGCCTAGCCGCCGCAGCACAGCAACTCAAAAAAGAGATCGAGCCCTCCCTCATTCAACGCTTAGCCGTCGAGAAATGGACCGAAACGCTGCTCGATGCCGCCGCCCATCCAAACGAAATTATTCGAAACCATGCCGCAACCGCTCTTGAAAAAATGGGCGAGTCAGCTTTAGACGCCGCCTTTGAACGCGCCGACGCTCTCAATGAATCCTGGTTCAAAGAACGCAACAACTGGGCAGGCGCGCCCAACTGGAGAATCGACCTGTGGGCAGCCATTTCAGCTCTTCACCCTACCCTTCCTCAATCCCCCCACTATCAGATTCCTGATCTAATTGAAAAACTTGAATCTCCAGAGACCCGTGCCAGCTCCATCAACACACTGCAGGCATGCGCACCCTATGCTCGTCTACCACTAATCGCAGCCCTGAACCAGACCTCACTCGCACTTGCAGAACAAGCCGCCCTTCTCCTAAGCGACCCCATTCAATCCAATGCACTCCAGCCGCTCATGCAACGCGTTGTCTTCGAATTAGATCGTAACCAAGCCCTCGTCGACTCCCCTCTCAACGAAGCCTTGCAACGATTCGATGCCCCCGAAGCCGAAGAGGTGCTCTCTCGCATTCGTCCCAACACCGAACGTGCTCTTCGCTGCTTCGAACGTCACTTCACAGACACACGCGCCATCAGCGCCGAAAAAATCGAAACCCCGAACCAACAACAAGAACGCTATCGTATTGGATATATTTCCACCGGTCGCGTCGAAGATTTCACCCTTACGTTTGTCTATTCCAGCACAGGTCGCTGGATCATCCAACCCGAACTCCCCAACCAACTGCCCTAATTCGAAAGGAATTTTATGGCTGGCGAATACGTCTATACTCTACAAGATCTCACGAAACAACATGGTGCCAAAACCATCCTTGAAGACGTAAATCTTTCGTTCTTCTTCGGCGCACGGATTGGTGTAATCGGCGGCAACGGCTCCGGTAAATCCAGCCTCATGCGAATCATGGCAGGGCTCGACCAAGAGTTTATGGGCGATTGCATCATCGCCAAAAATACCCGCCTCGGCTACCTCGAACAAGAACCCCAACTCTCTCCCGGAAAAACCGTTCAAGAAGTCGTCATGGAAGGCGTGGAACACCAACAAGCCAAACTCGACCGCTACGATGAAATCTGGGAACAGCTCAGCGGCGACCTCTCCGACGAAGAGGCCGATAAGCTCAACAACGAAGTTGCCCAACTCCAAGAAGAGATTGATGCGAGCAATCTATGGGAACTGGACCGACAGGTCGAGATGGCCATGGACGCCCTCCGCCTTCCCGAGAGCGACCAACCAGTCGACCACCTTTCCGGCGGCGAGAAACGACGAGTAGCGATCTGCCGCCTACTCCTCCAAAACCCCGATGTACTACTCCTCGACGAACCCACCAACCACTTAGACGCTGAATCCGTCGGTTGGCTCGAAACCTATTTAAAACAGTTTGAAGGCACCCTCATCGTCGTCACCCACGACCGCTACTTTCTATCCAATGTTACCGAATGGATTTTGGAACTCGATCGCGGACGTGCCTATCCCTACAAAGGCAACTACGAAGCGTGGCTAGAGCAAAAACAAGCCTATGCAGAACAAACCCAAAAAATGAATGCCTCCCGCAGAAAGATGCTCAAGCAAGAGCTCGAATGGGTTCGCATGAACGCCTCCAGCCGACTCACAAAAAATAAAGCACGTCTCAAACGATACGATGAACTCGCCGGACAAGAATTTGATGCCGCCGAAGAAAACCTCTCCATTCAAATCCCCGTCAGCACCCGCCTCGGCACAAAAGTAGTAGAAGCCCATGCCCTCGCCAAAGCCTTCGACGACCGCCTGCTATTCGATGACGTTAATTTCTCGCTACCCCCCGGTGGAATCGTGGGCATCATCGGCGGCAACGGCGCCGGCACAACCACCCTCTTCAGCATGATTACCGGGCAGGAATCCCCCACCCAAGGAGGCCTTGAACTCGGCGAGTCCGTCGATATTGCCTATGTCGACCAGCTCCGAGATGATCTAAACCCCGACGCCACCGTCTGGGAAGAAATTAGCGGCGGCGAAGAGACCCTAACCGTCGGGAAACGCGAAATGAACAGCCGCGCCTATTGTGCCCGCTTCAACTTTAAAGGCAGCGAACAACAACAAAAAGTAGGCGTCCTCTCCGGTGGCGAACGCAATCGCGTGCACCTCGCCAAACTCCTCCGCCGCGGCGGCAACTTACTTTTACTAGACGAGCCCACCAATGATTTGGATGTCGGCACCTTGCGCTCGCTCGAAGAAGGCCTCATGAATTTTGGCGGCTGCGCCGTTGTCATTAGCCACGACCGCTGGTTTTTGGATCGAGTGGCCACACACATCCTTGCCTTTGAAGGCGACGAAGTCATCTGGTTCGAAGGCAACTACGAAGCATTTAAAGAGCATATGCGTAAACAAAAAGGCGATCGCTGGACACCCACCCGCGTCCGCTACCGCCCCCTCTCCGCCTAAACCATGAGCCCCTCCACTTCCATGCGATATGCCGATCGAGAACGCCATGAGCTCCCATTTGACTGGCCAACCGTGCCATTTGAAATTGTCCTTGTTGAACCAGTCATCCCCCCGAATACCGGAAACATAGCGCGCCTCTGCGCCGCCACCGGAACCCCCCTACACCTCATCGAACCACTCGGATTCGATCTATCCGAAAAACAAGTCCGGCGCGCAGGTCTCGATTATTGGGAAGCCGTCAACCTTACCGTACACCCCAACTTCGATCGCTACCTACAGGCCACCCCACAAGCACCCCGTCACCTCTTTACCACCTCCGCCACACAAGATCATGCACAAATTACCTATCAACCCGGCGCGCATTTAATCTTTGGCAGTGAAACTCACGGCCTCTCCAATACGATCCTCAACCGATTCCCACATCAAGGCTGCAACATTCCCATTCAGCTCGGCGCAGTTCGCTCACTCAACCTCGCCAACGCCGTCTCGATCGCCCTCTACACCGCTCTGCGAAATCGAGCCTAAAAAAATTGAACATCCGCCTCGGAAACCTGTCCGTATCGGCAACCATTTAAAATAGGAGTTAATCATGGCTGGTATTGAAATCATCAATCAACGCGTCCGCGAAGAGAGCGCGTTCGTGAGTTCCCTTAAACAAGAAGTCGGAAAAGTTATCGTCGGGCAATCCGCGTTAATAGACCGGCTCATCATCGGTCTGCTCACCAATGGACACGTCTTGCTCGAAGGCGTACCCGGACTCGCCAAAACCCTTACCATTCAAACCTTATCGCAAGCACTTGCCACCGACTTTCAACGCATTCAGTTTACACCTGACCTTCTGCCTGCCGACCTGATTGGAACCCTCATCTATAATCAGAAAGAGGGCGACTTCATCATCAAAAAAGGCCCCGTTTTTTCAAACATCATTCTTGCCGACGAAATCAACCGCGCGCCCGCCAAAGTCCAAAGCGCACTCCTAGAAGCGATGCAAGAGCGGCAAGTCACCATCGGAGAAGAAACCTTTGCCCTCCCACAACCCTTCCTCGTCATGGCAACCGAAAACCCAGTTGAACAAGAAGGCACCTATCCACTCCCAGAAGCCCAAGTCGACCGATTCATGCTCAAAATTTGTGTCGACTACCCTTCCCGCGAAGAAGAACGTCTTATTCTCGACCGCATGGCACATGCCGAACCACCGCCACCCATTCAACCCATCATCACCCCCGAACAAATCCTACGCGCCCGGCAAACCGTCGATGAAATCTATATCGACGATAAAATTAAAGCCTATATCATTGACCTAATCTTCGCCACCCGCGAACCCGAGCAAGCAGGACTCAACCTACAAGAATATATCAAATACGGGGCCTCGCCACGTGCCACCATTAGCCTCACCCTCGCGGCCCGCGCACACGCCTTCATGGAAGGCCGCGGATACGTAACCCCACAAGACATCAAATCAGTCGCTCCAGACGTCCTTCGCCATCGCCTACTTCTCACCTATGAAGCCGAAGCGGAAGAACTCACCTCCGACGAACTCATTCGCCAAATCCTCGCTGAAATTCCTGTACCCTGATCCATGCCGACACTCGATCCAAAAGAACTGATTAAAAAAGTGAGGCGCATCCAAATTCAAACGCGCCACACCGTAAACGATCTGTTTGCCGGTCAATATCACTCCACGTTTAAAGGACGCGGCATGGAATTTGAGGAAGTTCGCGAATACATGCCCGGCGACGACATCCGCACGATCGACTGGAATGTAACAGCTCGCTCAGGACGCCCCTACATCAAAAAATTTACCGAAGAACGCGAACTCACGGTGATGCTTCTTGTAGACGTCAGCGCCTCCAACCTCTTCGGTACTCAATCCCAACTCAAGCGAGACCTCGCCACCGAAATTGCCGCCGTACTCGCCTTCTCAGCGATTCGCAACAACGACCGAATCGGGCTCATTCTCTTTTCTGATCAGATCGAAAAAGTCATCCCCGCCCAAAAAGGAACCCAACACGTCCTGCGCATCATTCGCGAACTCCTCACCTTCGAGCCCACTGGAAAAAAAAGCAGCTTAATCCCCGCACTCGATTATCTCAATCATATCTGCCCCCGCCGCGTCACCACCTTTCTGCTCAGCGACTTCTATTTTGACGACACCCCCGAATCAATGCTCAAAACAACCGCTCGCCGACACGACCTCATCTCCGTCCAACTCGGCGACCGCTGCGAAACCGCCCTCCCCGCCGCCGGCTTAATCACCTGGCAAGATGCAGAAACCGGCGCCTGTTCACTCATCGACACCTCAAGCCCCCACGTGCGCAACGCCCTTCTCCTTCAGCAAACCGAACGAACCAAAACCCTTGAAACCCTCCACCGCCGTAACGGAATTGACCTCATCCAACTCTACACCGATGAACCCTATGAAAAAGCGTTCCGCACCTTCTTCGCCAACCGAGCCCATCGCCGTTAATCATGAAGCCATATTTTCTCATTTTATCCCTCCTCATAAGCGGCTGCCAACCCGCCACCAAAACGGTATATCCCACCGACCAACTCACCCTAGAAAGCAATTGCACCCAAACCAACCTCACCATCGGAGAAGTGATCGAATTCACAATTACAACGACCTATCCCCCCGAAGCCCTCATCCAACTTCCCGAACTAGGCCGTAAAAAAGAGATCATTCAACTCGAACGCAATTGGGAATCCGTTGAACGAGCCGATACGCTAGAACAAACCCACTATCACTATCGCCTCACCAGTTTCGAACTAGGCACTCATCAGATAAGCACCAACTCCATTCTATTCACATACCAAGGCGAAACACACGCTCATCCCTTCCCCCCCATCGTCTTAAACGTCATCTCCAGTTTGCCGCCCGACGCCCCCTTCAAACTAGCCCCTCTCCGCCCCCCTCATCCGCTTCCCGCCCGCCTACCCCGCTGGCTCATCATCGTTATCATCGCCGGCATCATCGCCTATATAATGGGCCGCCTCTCGAATCGTCTGTGGAAAAATCGCACCTCCACCAAGCCCACACCGCCCCCCATTCCCGCCCACCTCATTGCCCTCCGTCAACTTGAAGTCCTCCGCGCGGGACCGCTCATGCAAGCGCAGCAATCCGAACCCTTTGTTACCGAACTCTCATGCATCCTACGCCGCTACCTCGAAGCCCGCTTCCAGCTCAATGCCCCCGACCAAACCACCGAAGAAATTCTAGCAGACCTCACCCGCTCCCCCGCACTCACCCCTCAACAACAAACCACCCTCAACACCTTTCTCCAACAAGCCGACGTCGTAAAATTTGCCAAAGGCGAATGGGAACGCACCGCCATGGATGAAGCCTTCCAGACCACCCGCACCTTTGTTCAAGATACTGCACAACATCCTGAGGGAGAACCCACATGATTCGTTTTGCTGAGCCACTGCTGTTGTTGCTGTTATTGACCATCCCGGTATTTCTTTTTCTCCGAAACCGGCGGCGCAACACCATTCTGTTCAGCCGCGTTCAACTCCTTGAAACACTCCCCCGTAGCTGGGCACAAAGGCTGCAACCCCTGCTCCCTATCCTATACACACTCGCCCTCATCACACTCATCATCGCCCTCGCCCGCCCCCAACGCGGTCTCGATGAAAGCCTTGTCCGCACCGAAGCCGTTGACATGATTCTATTGCTCGACCTATCCGAATCCATGGACACACAAGACTTCACTCGCGCCAACCAGCGCATCAGCCGATTAGATGCCACCAAAGACGTCCTCAATCGTTTTCTTGCAAATCGACCCAACGATCGCATCGGCATGGTTGGCTTTGCCTCACTCCCCTACGCCGTCGCCCCCCTCACCCTTGATCATAGCTGGCTCATCGAACGGATGAAATCGCTCCACACACGCATGCTCGACGGACGACGAACCGCCATTGGCGACGGCATTGCCTCAGCCGTTAATCGCCTACGCGATAGCGAAGCAAAAAGCAAAGTCGTCATTCTCTTAACCGACGGCGCCAACAACGCCGGCACACTCTCGCCCGAAAACGCCGCTACCGCCGCCGCCGCTCTCGACATAAAAATCTACACGATTGGCGCCGCCGGAGTGCGCACAGGCTTTTTCGCCAACCGCAACGAAGTTGACGAAGAAACCCTCATGCAACTCGCTCAAACGACCGGCGGACGCTTCTATCGAGCGCGCAACCTCGCCAATCTAGAAGCGATCTACGATGAAATTGACCAACTCGAAAAAACCGAAATCGAAGTAGAACGCTATACCCGCTATCAAGAACTCGCAGGCAACTGGATGCTCGCCAGCCTCCTCCTCTTCACCATAGAACAACTGCTCTCAACCAGTCGACTCGGGAGGCTCCCATGATACACTGGGCAAATCCCGATGCACATCTCTATCTCCTCGCCTTACTCCCCATAAGCGGATGGCTTCTTTATGCCCTTCGTCGCCGCACCCGAAAATTGAAACAAGCCATTCATCCCTCCCAATGGCCCACCCTCATCCCCGCCTATTCGTCCAAACGAATTCGTGGGCGCCACGCCCTACGCCTGCTGGCCACGACCCTCCTTTTACTTGCTCTCGCTCGCCCCCAATGGGGCTATGAATGGGAACCCGTTCGACAACGCGGACTCCACATTCTCGTCGCCCTCGACACCTCCAAAAGCATGCTCGCCCAAGACCTCAAACCCACCCGCCTTCAGCAAGCCAAATGGGGCATCCGCGATCTGATAAACGAACTCAATGGCGACCGCATCGGCCTCATCGCTTTCTCCGGAGATGCATTCCTTCAATGCCCCGCCACCAGCGACTATGCCGCCTTCCGAATGATGCTCGACGATCTCTATGCCGGCATCGTTCCCATGGGTGGAACCGATCTCTATCAAGCACTTGATTGCGCCATTGAAAGCTTCGAAGAAACCGATACGGGGCAAGCTGACCGCGTTGTTATTCTCATCTCCGATGGAGAAAGTCATACCGGCAACGCAAGCGACCTCGTCGACACATTACATGCCGCCAACATTCGCGTCTTTACCATCGGCGTTGGCACCCAAGATGGAGAGCTCATCCAAACCTCGCAAGGTTTCATAAAAGATGACCAAGGTCGCGTAGTTAAAAGCCGCCTACATGAACAAGAACTCGAGTCGATCGCTCGACAGACCGGTGGGTTTTATGTCCGCTCCGCCCCCGGAGATTTTGGACTCGAACGCGTCTATCACGAAGGCATTTCCCACTTGCAAAAAGAGGAGCAAAACGAACGCATGTCTCGCATTTGGACCGAGCGATTTCCTCTCTTTCTGAGCGGAGCTCTTCTCCTACTCCTGCTTGAAGCACTGCTTCCTACCGCCCGAAAAGGAGCAACTTCATGATCCATCGACTTCTCCCCATCCTACTGATTATTGCATGCACTGCCGGAGCCGAAGAATCTCCCCGAACCACCATGAAAAAAGGACTTCGCGCCTATCAAACTGGCAACTACACAAATGCCGTCGAAGCCCTCAAAAAGACCGTACTCACCTATCCCGATCTCGGGCACTTCAACCTGGCTGCCGCCCATTTTAAACAGAATGAATTTAAAGAGGCCTCCACCCATTTTCAAGAAGCCCTACGCAGTACCGACCTCACCCTCCAAGCCGATGCATACTACAACCGCGGCAACGCACTGCTAGCACAAACCACCCAGCTAGCCGGTCCCGAAGAAATCAACACCGCCATACAACTCGCGTTTGAAGCCATGGAACAATTCGAATTCTCTCTCCGACTCGAACCTGACGCACTAGATGCCAAACAAAACTATGAGCACGCCGCCCAGCTTCGCCTTTCACTCGAATTCAAGCAGGGCAAGTGGTTCTTTGATAACGCCGAAACATGCCTGCAAGAAAACCAAGCGAAACAAGCCCAAGCAAACTACCAAAAAGCCCAACAGCAATTTGAAAAAATTCTCACCGAAATAGATCCCACCCACCTCGAATCCACACGACTTCTGCCCCGCACAAAAGAACGCCTTGCCATGCTAGCCCAAGCCGTCGCCGATGCCCAAGCCGACCTCACCCAATCACTCCGCCTCATCCAAGACTATCAATATCTCCTCGCCGCCAACCTACTTGTTCGCGAAAGTCCCGAACGAAACTATGCATTTGATATTCAACCCGAACTCAAAACGCAATATGAGCAAACCATGCAAAAAAACCAACAAATCATTGCCATCGTCAACGATCTACTCAAGGAAGTGAATACAGCAAAATGAACCGGTACGCGCTCATCTTTATACTCTCGCCTCTTCTCTCGCTGGCAAATGTCGACCACGATTATTTCCACCCCGCCGCCAGCGCCTTTATTCATGGAGAGAGCACCGCCGCCAGTAACCGCGTCGAACGCGGACTCCAACGCTATCCAAATGACCCAAAGCTGACGCGCCTAAAAAACCTGCTCAAACAACAGCAACAAGAACAACAAGAACAACAAGAACAACAGAATCAGGATGAGCCCTCCGAAAATCAAAATCAAGATTCGCAAGATTCAACACAAGAAACAGACCCCTCCCAAAATCAATCGGATGCCAACGATCAGCCCGAGACCCCGCCCGATACGCCCTCCCAACCAGAAGAAAATGATTCAGAAACAACTCCTCAGCCCATGCCACAAGCAGAAGAGATGAGCCCCGATGAAGCACAACGTTTGCTTGATGCCATGCGCCAGGATGAGGAAAATAAACGATCGCAATTACGTCCCATCATGGGCACACCCTTCAACGTGGAGCGAGATTGGTAATGAACAAACGCATCATCTATTTTTTATGGACCGGGCTCGTAATACTCAACGCCCATGCCGCCGATGTACAGATGAAGCTAGATCGCAATATAATCAGCCTGCTCGACCGAGTCGTCCTCTCTATAGAATTTATCGATACCAAAGGTGATGCAATCGAATTTCCCGTTATCGACGGCCTAGATATTCAATACCAAGGGCAAAGCTCCGAAACGCGCATCATCAATATGCAACGCACCTTCAAAGTCATTCATCGCTACCTTATTACACCCAAACAAACCGGAAACTTTACCGTTGGTCCCGTTCAAATTGATTTCCCAGGAGGAAGCCAAACACTCCAAGCCCAATTACAAGTGATCCAATCCCCAAACGATTCGGAAGCACAACAACTCAGTCAGCTACTCTATGCCCAAATTGAAAGCACTCATTCCAACCCCTACGTCTATGAACCCTTTGATTTAACCCTGACGCTTTATGTTCGCGAAGGCATCCAAATCGATAACAACATCTCGATCCTCGGCGGCCTCCCTGAACAAGGCATTGATGGAGACCCCGACTGGAAGCGGGTCCATCAAGAGCAACGCGTAATCCAAGATCATATCTATACGATCACCACCCTAAAAGCCACCTTCCAAACCATCACCGCAGGCACCTTCGTCTTTGAACCAAACGTACAACTGAACCTCGTAGTTCCCCGACAAAATCGTCGCACCTATGGATTTAACGACCCCTTCTTCGGAGACTTTTTCGGGCGCCAAGAACACCGCCCCGTTAAATTGGAATGCAATAAACTCACCCTCCCCGTCCGCCCCGTACCACAGAAAAATCGCCCCCCCACCTATACCGGTGCCGTCGGAAAATTCGAATTTCAAGCCCACATCACCCCCACTCAACTTAAAACCGGTGAGCCCATCACCCTCATAAGCCGCATCCAAGGGATTGGCAACCTCGATAAAATCACTCCTCCCATTCTAGCCACCAATGCAGCCTATAAACTCTACACTCCACGCATCCTCCCCTCCGCAGAAAACAACACCCTTCAGTTTGAACAGATCATCATTCCTCAATCCACAGAACTCAATCAGATCCCAGCCATCCACTTTTCATACTTCAACACCCAAGATGAGAGCTTCCATACCCTCACCGCCGGCCCATTCGCCATCGAACTTACCCCAGGAGATCAAGCTCGCCTGCTCAGCTCTAACCCCTCCCCATCTGAACTCACCCTACGCACATTGGAGCACGACATTATTCATCTAAAACCTCAGCCTAAAAACTGGGAAAACCCCTATACCCTCGAAGATCTTACAACGCGAAAGGCTCTCATCTGGATTACCACCCCCCCCCTACTTTGGGTGGCAAGCTTTCTTTGGATTAGTAGCCAGCGCCGCCGTCAACGCAACCCCGCATATCAGCGCCGTGCCCAAGCATGGCCTGAAGCAGCACGTGCCTTAAAAAGCGCTGAAAAAGCACTGAAAAAAAATGATTTATCAGGCGCTAACGAAGCGCTCTATCAAGCAATAGCCACCTATTTCGGACACCGCTTAAATCTTCCCCCCGGAGAGGTAACCCATACACGTATCATTCAAGCCTTTAGCCAAGAACAAGTCGCCTTAACCGACCTCCTTAACACCATTGAGCACAACCGCTATAGTCCATCCTCGCCCCCTCAAGAAACGATTCAAACACAGATCAAAACCACCCATCGTCTTCTGCAAACATGTGAAAGGATTCGCGTATGAAGATATACACCCTTCTAGGACTCCTCCTGCTTCCGCTTCATTTTTTGAGCGCACAACAAAATCAATTTCATGAAGCTGAAAATGCCTATGCAAGCGGCATCTATCAAGAAGCCATTGATCTTTATCAACAACTAATCAACGAACCATCAAATCAACCCGAGCTCTATTTCAATCTCGGCAATGCAGCCTATAAAAAAGGCGATCTCGCTCTTGCGATTAAAAGCTACCGGCGCGCTCAATATCTAGCCCCCACTGACCCTGACATTCGAGCGAACCTTCGCTATGCTCTTGATACCATAGGGGCCCCTATCCCCGAAAAAAACCGCTTTGAGCGCATCGTCTTCTCTCTATCAGAAAGCCAATGGATTCAACTCGCCATCGGGCTCTATGGGCTCCTTATCATCGCCCTCTTTATCATACTTATTCTCAACCGACCGCAACTCGTCCTAAAACGAATCGCCCGCCTATTTACTTTCTCTCTCGTGATATCCATCATCGCTCTTGCTCAATATCAAAAACGCAACAATCATCCCGAATATGTCGTAATCGAGTCTGAAACCGCGGTTAAACTCGCCCCACTTGAAAACAGCAAGATTGCATTTAATCTGCCAGCCGGATCCATCGTCTCCACCCTTCGTAAACATCAAAACGAATGGCTTCAAATTAAAATAAATCATCAAACCGGATGGATTAAAGCTCACCAGATAGACCCAATTTAACCTTGTAAATAAACGCAACTTATTTAGTGTTTTTAAATATGTCATTAAAGCCACGATCAACGAATAAAGACGATCACACCATGTTATGGTGGATTGCCATTCTTGCAATCGGCATCAGTGTATCCGTCTATATCTTCATGAAAAAACCGGCCGAAATTGATGTTGCAATCGAACGCACTCGGCTGCTTTTTCCTTTAATCGGGATAACCATTGCCGGTCTCTGCTTAATTTGTGGCATATCAAAAAAATGGTTCTCTAACCGCTAATCATTCGTGGAAATTTATCATGAAAGCACATCTAGAATGGACCGATAAACCCGAGCCCGGCATCAAGCGAAAAGTCCGAATCACCTTCATTAAAGGCCGCCATATTAAATGGCAATTCAAACGCTCCGATGAAGAGCAATGGAATTATGATCAATCCCCCACCCACGAAGATTGGGACCGGCTTGAAGAAAAAGCCGAAGCGCTGTATCAGCGCCGCCGCATGAAATATGATCACCTTGAATTAGTCCAAAAGCAACGCCCCAAAAAAACAACATGATTGAATTTATCCTCAAAAGCGAAACCATTGAACTATGTCGCCTGCTCAAGGCGGTCAATGTCGTCGCTTCAGGCGCCCAAGGCAAAGAGGTCGTTTCAGAAGGATGGGTTGAGGTTGACGGACAGATTGAAACCCGAAAACGCTGTCAAATACGGGCCGGTCAAACCGTCTCATTCAACGGCGAAACCATTCACGTTAGCCTCGCCGATTAATCGAGATGCGTGAGTCGACCTTTCCCGATTGAATACACCTCGAATCCAATTTTATGCAACGCGGTATGATCGAGAATATTTCTACCATCAAAAAGAAATGCAGGCTTTTCCATCGCATCAAAAATGCGCTGATAATCCAATGTTTTATAGACATCCCATTCCGTTAGAATCGCCAATGCATGCGCATCTACTACTGCCTCATACGGATCTTCCTCAAACATAATCCCCGTCGCATCTGCTAAATCCTTCTCCGCATTATCCAACGCCTTTGGATCAGAAATCACCACCTGTGCTTGTTCCGACGCCAACTCCTTACAAACAGAAATCGCCGGACTCTCCCGCGTATCACCCGTATCCGCTTTAAAAGCAAACCCGAGCACCGCAATACGTTTGCCCGCGATTGTATTAAACATCGAACTTAAAATCGTCTTCACAAATCGATTCTGTTGAAACTCATTCATATCTACCACCTGCTGCCAATAAGCCGCCGCTTCATGAAGACCATAGGTTTCACAGAGATAGGCTAAATTGAGAATATCTTTCTTAAAGCAAGAGCCGCCAAATCCCACACTCGCTTTTAAAAATTTAGATCCTATCCGGCTATCCGTTCCAATTGCATGCGCCACCTCTGCCACATTTGCTTCGGTTGCTTCACAAAGTTGCGAAATCGCATTAATCGAACTCACGCGCTGCGCCAAAAACGCATTTGCCGTTAACTTCGATAATTCAGCCGACCAGACGTTACTAGTGAGGATTCGTTCCCGCGGAATCCAACTGGCATAAATATCTACCAGCGTCTGCAATGCCACTTGTCCCGATTCAGTTTCATGCCCGCCGATCAAAACTCGATCTGGACTTTCCAAATCAGAGATAGCCGTGCCCTCCGCTAAAAATTCAGGGTTCGACAACACTTCAAAATGCACCTGCTTATCCCCCGCATGAAGCACCCGCTCCATCGCATCCGCCGTCCGCACAGGCAGTGTACTTTTCTCAACAATAATTTTATCAGACGTCGACACGTCTTTAATTCGCCTCGCGCACAACTCCCAATACTGAAGATCCGAAGCCCGACCAGCTCCTTCCCCAAAAGTCTTCGTTGGGGTATTCACACTCACAAAAACAACATCCGCCGCCCGAATGGCTTCATCTATATCCGTTGAAAAGAATAAGTTACGCCCCCGCGCTTCCTGCACCACTTCCAACAAACCAGGCTCATAAATCGGCAATTCATCGCTCTGCCAAGCCGCAATACGCTCGGCATTAATATCCACTACCATCACATCAATCTCTGGGCATTTTTTCGCAATCATCGCCATCGTAGGTCCCCCCACGTAGCCCGCCCCTATACAACAAATCTTCATAACAATGCTCCTAACATAAGTCTAGGAAGGTGCCTGATACACAACCAAACTTCAATCGCAACTTTCTAGTAACCCTTCAACAAAGGCAAAACCTTTTTAAACCGCTCATCAGCCGCATCGCCCAGCACCTGTAAAAGAATGGATTCAACGGGCATAACCCCAACCCCTTTGGCCCGCAACATCTCGAAGGCATAATCCCGATGCTCCGAAATACGCGATGCCGTTGCATCTGCCGCCACCCAGACCTCTCGCCCCTCCGCTAATAAATCGAGCGCCGTTTGATACACACAAATATGAGCCTCAATGCCAGCCAAAATAATTCTACGCGGATCATATTGATTCAATACATCCTGAAAGGCAGCAGCCCCACAACAACTAAACGTGGATTTACGAATACAGATTTCCTCTGCTAACTGCGTTCTCAATGGTTCATACGTGACCCCTAATTTTTCAGGCATCTGCTCTGAAACCACCCTTGGTATATCAAGAATTGACAATCCTCGCGCCAACACATCCACCTGTTTATCAAGCGCAGGACGCTGCGGCATTTGTTCGTGCAATCGACCCTGCAGGTCGATAAACACGCCAAGCATGGATCCCTCATCCTTCATCGCTGGCCTCACCATCTCTCGCATCCGGCTCATCCACGACACGCCTCGTTAATCCAAATTTATTCAGTTTTCGATGTAGCGTTCTTCGACTCATCCCCAACTGCTCCGCCGCCAACGTTCGATTGCCTGCGGTTCGATCAAGTGCCTGTAAAATCATCTCCTTCTCCATCTGATCCACCGTCATCTCCGGCGAAGCCTTCAAAACCGCCTGCCCCATCGATTTTGCCTGCCGAACGTGAGGAGGAATGTCTTCGACATCCAGCCACTCGCCTCGCGCCAGCACAACCATCCGCTCCACTAAATTACGCAATTCCCGAATATTCCCCGGCCAATCATAAGCCGCCAAAACCTCATACGCTTGCGGCGTAAATCCCTTAAATTGACGCTCATTCTCATTCCCAAATTCTTCAAGATAATGATTCAACAACAACAAAACATCATCCCCCCGCTCACGTAAAGGAGGCAACGTAATCACCACCACAAATAACCGATAGAACAAATCTTCTCGGAAATCCCCTTGCGCCACCATCTCTTGCAAATCCCGATTGGTTGCGGCAATTAATCGCGCATCCACATCCACCGCCTGATCGCTCCCCACACGCTCAATCTGCCGCTCTTCCAACGCTCGCAATATTTTAACCTGAACCGAGGCATTAATTTCACTAATCTCATCCAAAAACAGAGACCCCCCCGTTGCTTTCTCAAACCGGCCCACCCGCCGCTCAACCGCACCCGTAAACGCACCCTTCTCATGCCCAAATAATTCACTCTCCAACAAATTCTCAGCTAACGCCGCACAATGCACCGGAACAAATGGCGCACTCTTTCTCGCACTCAACTGATGAATCGCCTTCGCCACCAATTCTTTACCGGTTCCACTCTCGCCCTGAATCAAAACCGTTGCCCTCGACTGTGCCACCTGCCGAATCGTCTCAAACACCGACTGCATCGGCGCCGAATGCCCAATCATATTCTCCATACCATAACGCACATCCAGCTGCGCCTTCAGCGCTGCATTCTCCTGCTCGAGATTACGTGATTGCAAACACCGCTTCACAACCAATTCTAATTTATCCAAGTGCAACGGCTTCGTCATAAAGTCCGTAGCACCCCGCTGCATCGCCTGAACCGCCAGCTCCACATCTCCATAGGCCGTTAAAATAATAACCACCAAACCCGGATGTTGCCGCTGCGCCTCCTCCATCAACGTCAACCCATCCATGCCCGGCATCCGCACATCGCTCAACATCACATCCACCGCCCGAGTCTTCAACAGCTCCAAAGCAGCCGAGCCGCTCTCGACCGCCAGTACATGATAATCGCGCTTAAAGAGCCGCACCAACCCATCCCGTGCACTCCGTTCATCATCGACAATTAATAGTGTTGATTTAGGCATCATCTTCTCCTGCTTGCGGCGCATCCAACTGAGTCAAACGCGCATCCTCACGTGGAAAGCGCAAAATGAAACGCGTTCCTTTTCCCGGTTCAGAATTAATGGAAATTTCTCCCCCATGATCCCGCATGATTCGTTGCACAATCATCATCCCCAAGCCAGTTCCCTCACTCTTGGTCGTATGATACGGCTCATAGATCGCACTCAGCTTTTCCGAATCCATACCACATCCATTATCCTCAATCGCCATCCAAGCAAACCGATCACTCACGCCCGACTCCAATTCCAGAATCCCCCCATCATCCATCGCCTGAAGCGCATTCTTCACCACATTAAAAAACACCTGCTTCACCTGCACCTCATCAACCAACACCGCAGGCACCTCCCCCGCATACGTTCGCTCAACCAAAATACGCCGATCTTCCATTTCATGCCGCAATACCTCGACCGTCTCCTCCATCAACACCTTCAATCGATGCGGCTTCCGATCAGGCATGCTTGGGCGCAGGGCCTTCAAGAATTGACGAATAATTGCATCCAACCGTGAAACTTCCCGCCGCGAAACATCCACTAACTCCACCAGATCATCTCGCACCGCTTGATCTTCTAACGCATCCATCTCCCGCTTCAACAAATGCAAATGAATATGAATCGAATTAAGCGGATTCCCTATCTCATGCGCCACCCCTGCCGCCAACAAACTCAACGCATGCAACCGCTCAGATTCAACCGACTCCGCCGTTGTTTCCCGTTCACGCGTCACATCCCGCAAAATAACTACTGCACCATCTTCACTCTCTTCCACCGCCGCAAGCGGCACCACATAAAATTCCAAAAACCGGTGCTGCGGATAGGTGATTTCTATCTCCCGACGTGCCAACTGGCTCCACTCCATCTCATCCAGATCCAACACCCGATCCCACTGAATCTCTTTCAGATAGCGCGCAATCGGCGTCCCCATCGCCTCGCTCTCCGAAAATCCCAGAAATCGTTCCGCCGCTCGATTCGCAAAACTCATTCGCGCCTGCGCATCCAATACAATGATCCCCTCAGCTAAGGCTTGGAAAATAGTCTCCATCAGACCCTTTTCTTGAGCTAAACGCAAAAAGTAGCTCTGCAAACTACCCTTGTCTAAGTGGTCAAGTCGGTTGACTAATCGATCAAAAAATCCTGCTTTCATGGCCAAAATGTGCCATAAAGGCACACTTTTAGCAACCTCAAGGATTTATAAAAAACGAGCGCCATTCCGGCTCACTTGACCGGAGGAATTCCACTCTTCCAAAACCGCCGAGGCAACAAACCCATCAAACAGATAGCCACCTGGGAAAGACAAAAAACCAACAGCCAAAAACTCGCCGAATCCGTAAATCCATATGAATGCAGGCCAATACTCAACTGATTCACCCCAAACCACGACCAAGCCGTCACCACATTGCCAAACACCGCCATCACCGCAAACCCACGCGTCGCGACCAACCGACCCCAGCGCGCATGCAACATAATCGCGCACCACGTCACAATCAACAAAGCCCCATTCTCCTTCGGATCCCAACCCCAGAAGCGACCCCAAGAATCATCCGCCCAAAGTCCACCCAAAACCGTTCCCACGAAACTTAACAACAGAGCAAACGCCGTCGTTCCATACAAAATCCGATCCATCTCTTTCACTGTTGTCTCATCCAACCGCCGTGAAGCAAGGCCCACCAAAATATAAAAGATACCAGCCACCCCAGCTATAAAAGTAGCCATATAGCCAAGCGTGATCGTTGTCACATGTGTTGCCAGCCAAAAACGCGTATCCAAAACAGCCCGCATCTGCTCAAGGGTATCACCTTCTCCCGCAAGAAAATGGGCAATTAGCAATGTGAGAAATCCCGTAATACCTCCCACCAAAGAGCCCATACCACTCGGCCTCTTCTTAAAACTTCCCTCTAAAAGAATCCCCATAATCACGGCACCCCAGCCGATAAAAATAGCCGACGAATACAGATTGGTAACCGGTGGATAACCCGAAAGTAAACTACGCGCAATTAACGCCAATGTGTGCGGAACCGCCGTCCAAACCAACAACCGTCTCGCCCAATAAAGCAACCCCTCCCGCCGCAATAACCAACCTACGCAACTCAGCAACGCCACGATCAAATAGAGCGCAGCCGATTTTACAAATGCATTAATCCGATTAAACGCCACCTCAAATCGAAGATACTTCAAAAGGTCAGGCGCCTCTCGTTCCATAGTCAACTGATACCCCGTCAAGGCATCTCGAAAATGAGTAGGCTCTTCCAGTGCATATGCCGCCAACAACGAGCCCCACCGCAACGCCAGCGGATGCACCTCAATCTGGTTCTCTTCCGCCAACGCCTGCATCGCAGGATGGGCCGCGCTCAACGAACTCATCAACGGCCGCCAACCCGCCCCCTCCTGCAAGGGCGGCACCACGAGCGGAATCGAGCGCTTCTCCAAATCCATATAACGCTGAATAGCTGGAAACAGCTGATCAGCTGGAATCAATCTAGGGTCTTCAAACGCCGAGAGTGATATCTGGAAAAGAGCCAATCGGTTAGCGAGCTTGATCGCCTCTCGATCATACAAATCCCGATCGCGACTATCTTTCTTCCCCGCCGCCTGCGCCGCCTTCTCCAGCGCCGGCAGAGCGGGCATCAACTCCCGATAGCTATACCGAAAACGCGAACGCTTCTCCAAACCAAGTTGATGCAACAAATCCAACTGCGTAATCCGAAGCACGCGATGATCCAACGCCGCCTCTCGACCCGCCAATGCATCCAGCAACCATTCATTAGCCGACAACCGTTCCCCCGCCTCGGTGCGCAATGAGCTTTTTCCTGAAAGAACCGTCAGCAGATTCCGTGCAAATGTATCCACAGGCTTCCGGCGCCCCTCGTCCATCATCGGTAAATGTGCAAACGCATCGATATCATACGCACTCGACTCCGGTCGCAATCCCGCCGCAAAAAAGAGTACAAAAAGCAGTAACGCAACGCCTCTTATCACCCGCTTCATGCCGCCTCCCGCTTTCGCATTCGCTTCAGCGACAACCCAAACTGCGCCGCCATCCCGATAAAGACGATCATGCACGACAAATACGGAATCATCCACGAATCATTCCGAACCACCTGTAAAACCGTTCCCTCATCCTCCGGCAAATACCCACTCTGATAAAATGTCCGCTTCGCGTAGCGAAGTGGATTATTCATCCAAATACGTAAATTACGATCAATTCCATCGCCCTCATTCACCAACCGAATTTCACTACTGAAATCTTTCGGCGTCTGTGTTCCCTCATACCGTTCATGCACAAAATCAAGCAACGTCACCGCATAGGGCGCACCCGACTCAGAAAGCGCCGGCTCTCTCCGATTACGAAAATAGAGCTCATATTCCCGCCCCTCATAACGCACCGTTGTCGGCATATCCCATATCTGGTTCACGAAATTAGGATAGAACCAAATACTCAACAGATAGCGCCCCAACGACGCTCCACTTCTTCGATCCAGCAACTCCACATCAACCGCCGGTGCATTTCGCTCACCCGTCGCCCCGCTCACCTCGCGCGAACGTGCCACATACAAACGCTCCCCATATCCCGCGTAGGTTGGATATGCCTCCCGCACCCCCTCAGAAACAGAATCCAATGGAACCGGCCGATTGGAATGGGTCATCCGCGCATGCACCTTCAAATCAAAAGGCAACGCCCCCACCGAAACCACCTTCCCCGGTTTCAAAAGCGACTGAGGAATGGTTGTAACTCGATCCACCTCCTCATCACTCGTATCGGTCAACGCTAACTCAAACTGCTGCGATCGATCAAAAAAAGTCGCCGTCTCGCCTTCTCGAATCGTCATCGTTGCTTCAACCGCAAAAATCGCCGTAAAAAACTCCCCCACCAACAATAATAAAATACCCGCATGCAACAACACCATGCCCGCTCGCTGTTTATATAAAACCCAACACGCCGCAAATAATACCGCCCCCGCAAGCGTACCCCGACCCAACCGGAAAAAGACCCGCCAGAAAGCATCGTTTTCAGTAGCAGCCACCGGCGCCATTCCCCAGCCCAACACCACCCCCACCGTGATCAGCAACCCCAATAACAGCAACCCATAGCCCACCCACAAGCGACGCCCTTTCACTAACACCTTAAACGTAGAAGAATGCACCGCCACCAAATTCAGCGAAAGCAACGACCCCAATAAAAACCCGCCCGGGAACGGGAGGACAACCGCCGGAACCGACACCGAATTCGGAAAAAAAACAGACCACTCAATCCAAGCAATCCAACACCGGAAATACTGATCCATGACCGTCCAAATTCCCTTATCCACCTGCGCCAACGTACCCGCAAAGATAAGAACCATACTCAACACCAGCAACGTCACCGTCAGCTTTAAAGATAGGAAAAGATCAACCAACCGTCTCATCATGCCCACTTACTTAAAACGAATCGAATTAATGAATCGCTGAATATCCGCGCTATGCGCCCTCAACTCACTCACAGAACCCTTCGCCGTGAAATACCAATACGTAGACGCTTCATCAATAATCGCCGCCAAAATTCCTTTATCCACATCCGGATTATACAACTCGACATACGCCACCGGAACCCCACTCGCCGTCAGCGGTTTCACACGCGCCGCAATCGCCTCAGCCGATGCTTCCGCAAGACCAATCTGACCTCGCCACCGATTCACATTACTCGTCAATTCACCCATACCCAACTTGATCGCATAAAAATCAATTTCGGTACCCTCGATCTGGTAACTCACCACCCGCATGCCCTGCCCCGGAAGCTCCTTCCAGCTCGCCGGCACATCCGCCTCAAACCCCAGCCGCAACGGCGCCTCTACCAGCTTCACAGGCTCTCGAACCAGCGGCACCTGCTTCGGCACCTCATACGTCTGCACCTGCTCCTCTCCGCAACCGCCTCCCAAGCCAATGAGCAATCCCGCCCCGATTAATCGCATCTTCATCTCTTCGCTCCCAAACGCATATACTCTCCACTAAAGAATCGAAACATCGCCTATTAACTTGCAATGAAAACGCAATAGATACGAAAGGAATCGAATAAAAAAGACGCTAGATTGCATCGCCAACGAATAATGGCTTTGCTCTACTGATTCAGCGAGAGAAAACAAATGAATAAACAGAAAACCCAAACTGGCATGCACATCAACCTTTTCCTAGAAGAGCGTCGCTGTCTTGTCATCGGAGGCGGAAAAGTCGCTTTTCATAAAACCGAGCTCCTTCTCGAAGCGCAGGCAATCGTCCACGTCATCAGCCCCGAATTAACCGATGAGTTTAAACGCCTTGTCCAACTCAACCTCGTAACCTACGAGCCCCGCGAATTCGAACCCACCGATGCCACCGATGCCACCATCGTCTATGCCGCCACCAACAGCCGCGGCGCCAACCGCGCCATTCTAAACGCCTGTCGCGAAAAACATATTCTCTGCTGCTGCGTGGATGGCAACTGGTCCAACGGCGACTTCACCACCCCCGCCATCACCCGCCACAATCAACTCATGGTCTCCATCTCCTCCGGAGGCACCAACTGCCGACAATCCAAACTCGTAAAAAATAGCCTAGGCCGTCACCTCGAAATGCTCGACGCCGCCAACCTCATCATCGTCGGCACCGATCACCATCACCTCGCGCTAGAAGAACGCGAACCCTTTCACCTAACCGGCGACCGCTACGAACGCGCCGGCTTTATGCTAATGCAACTCTGGGGCATACATGAATTCCTCCTCCTCAACACCTGCAACCGAGTTGAAATTATCGCCGTCGTCGCCTCCGAAACGGCCCAAAACGGCATTCTTCCTCACAGCATGGGATTCTCCTCCATCAAAGAGAATAAATATTACATGAAGACCGGAGAAAAAGCCTTTGAGCATCTCTGCCTCGTCACCGCCGGCATGCTCTCGCAAACCCCCGGAGAAAACCACATCACCGCGCAAATCAAAGACGCCCTCGAAACCGCCAAAAACCGCGGCTGGGCAGGCAATATGCTTCAAGAATGGATCTCCTCCGCCCTCTTCATCTCCAAAGAAATTAAGAACGAAACCAGCACCAAGCTCGAAACCGAAGAGATCGAAGCAATCGCCCTTCGCTACCTTGCCGCCAAAGCCGAAAATATAAACGCCATCATGATTATCGGAACCGGACTCCTCGGCAAAGGCCTCGTCGAAGAGAGCACGCGTGTCTACAAAAAAACAATCTGGTGCTATCACCGCAACCGCCCCGATCTCAACCCCGAATGGCAAAACTGCGTCGAGCTCATCAGCTTCAACGAAATCAAAAACCGCCTCGGCGAAGTGAATCTCATCGTCAGTGCCGCCAACGCGAACGGCTACATCCTCACCACCGCCCACGCCCCCTTCTTCGATCTAGAGAACAGCACGCATATAGTTGATTTAAGCATGCCCCGCACCATAGACCCCGACCTACAAACCATCTCTGCCGACATTCAAGTCCTCGATCTCGACGGCATTAAAAACTGGAATCGACAAGGGCTTTGCCACTTCTATGACTTTCTTTCAAGCAGCCGTGAAATCACCGCCAACCACATGCATCTCTATGAAAAGATCACCCACAACTTTCAAGGTTGGAACCCGTCCGAGTAACCTCGCCGTTGCACAAGCACGAGCCGCCTTGGATCAAATCGAACACCAACTTGAACCCCACCGGTTCGAAATCCACCCCCTATCAACCGTCGGCGACCGCGACCGAACCACCGATCTCCGCCAAAGTCCCGCCGATTTTTTTACCCACGAACTCGATACCGCCTTACTCAACGGCACCATCGACTGTGCCCTGCACAGCGCCAAAGACCTCCCCGAACCCCTCGACCCCGAAATCGACTGGTTCTGGCTTCCCCACCGCGAAGAACCGCGCGACGCGCTCATCCTACGCCCCAATCAAACCCTCGCAGACCTGCCCCCAAATCCCATCTTCGGCATCAGTTCCGATCGCCGCGCCACATACACCACTGAACATTTCCCCGATGCCATCCAACAACCCATCCGTGGCAATATCGAAGATCGCCTTGAACAGCTCGATCAAGGCACCTTCGACGTCATCATCATGGCCGCCGCCGCACTCAACCGCCTTGAACTACAACACCGCATTCACCACTTCATTTCACTCGATCACCTCCCCGTTCCCGAAGGACAAGGTTACCTCGCCATCACCTTCCGCAAAGGCGACACCCGCTTCCAAACCCTCCGCGCACTCTACACCCCCGCCGTCACCATTGCCGGCGCAGGCGTCGGTCATCGCGACCTCTGCACCATCGCCACTCTCCGTGCACTCCAGCGCTGCGATCTCTGCCTATACGACTCCCTCATGGATCAACGCCTTCTTGATCACCTCCCCCCCCACGCCGAAGCCATTGATGTCGGCAAACGCTGTGGTGCCCACACCAAAGAACAACACGAAATCACACACCTACTCTGCGACTACGCCCGCCGAAGCCATCGCATCGTCCGCCTCAAAGGAGGCGACCCCGGTATCTTTGGCCGTTTAGCCGAAGAGACCGAAGCCCTCGAAGCCCTCGCGCTTCCCTACCACGTCATCCCCGGCATCAGCGCCCTGCAAGCCGCCACCACCAGCACCGGCATGCTGCTCACACGCCGCGATCTCTCACGCGGATTCGTCGCACTCACCCCCCGTGCCGCAGCCGGAAAAATCGCCCCCTGCAACGCCGCCCACAAAGCCACCCTTCCAACCCTCTACTACATGGCCATCAAAGCCATGGAACCCATCACCGCCGAACTTCTTGCCGACGGACTCGACCCAAACACCCCCGTCGCCGTCGTCTACAACGCCGGCGCACGCGATCAAGAAATCATCCGCACCACCCTCACCGACCTCCCCCAACACGGACGCGAAAGTTGCACCAATAAACCCGGACTCATTCTCATCGGAGAAAACAGCACCTATCAATACACCCAAACACACGGCGCCCTCGAAGGGAAACGTATCCTACTCACCTGCTCCGAAGCCCTTCAACAACGCGCCGCCGACCTCGTACGCGACTATGGAGGCATTCCCATCGCCTATCCCCTCATTCAGCTAACCCCCCGCATCGACTGCTCCCTTGACACCTCCACCACCGACTGGATCGTCATCTCCTCCCCCTCCTCCGCCCGCGCCTACCTCGAAATCATCGAAGCCCAACACATCGACCGCCGCACCATTCCCCGCATCATGGTCTGCGGACGCGGCACCGCCGCCGTCTTTGCCGAACACGGCATTCACGTGGACGCCCAACCCGAAACGAACTATAGCGCTCACGCCCTCGCCCAACTCGCCACCCAAATCCTCAAACCGCATGACCGCGTACTCCGCCTCCGCTCAGACAAAGCCGGCACCACCCTCGCCGAAGCCCTACGCCAAACCGGCGCACACATCACCGACACCATCCTCTACGACAACCACCCCATTCATCACGCCACCCTGCCCACCGCCGACATCCTCTTTTTCGCCAGCGCCTCCGGCGTTGAAACCTTTATCGACCACTGGGGAACCGAAGCCCTCAAAACCACACCATGCATTGTGATCGGCAATCCCACCGCTAAAGCGCTCCACAAACATGATTGCACGCCCGATCTCATTGCCCATGAAGCGACCGTTCAAAGTGTCGTCGAAACCCTCGCCGCTCACCACATATCCAACCGCCTCGACACCCCCGGCTCATGATCTCATTAAACCCGCAACCCACTCCCCCCGCCGTCGAAACGACTGACCGCTTTTTTGAACCTAGCGGCCTCCTCGAAACCCATTGCGAAAGCCACAAACTCCCGTTTGATCTCAGACCCCAACAGCAAAAAATGGCCCGCGCTGTCGCCGAAGCCGCCGCCGCGCCCCATCACCTCGCCGTGGAAGCCGGCACCGGCGTCGGGAAAAGTTATGCCTATCTCGTCCCCGCCCTCCTCACCGCCCTTGAACGCGACACACGCTGCGTCATCTCCACCTACACCATCACCCTTCAAGAACAACTTTTTCATAAAGACGTTCCGCACGTTCAAACCATTCTTGGCACGCAACTAAAAACCGTTCTCGTCAAAGGACGCTCCAACTACCTCTGCTTACTCCGCCTCCAACGCGCCCGTAAAGGCGGCGATTTATTCGACACCGAAAAAACCCGTCAACTCGAAACCCTCGCCCAAGCTGCCAATGATCGGCGCGTCGGCGACGGCACCCTTCAAGAACTCGAAGAACAACCCGATCCTGAAGTCTGGTCCGCCGTATGTGCCGAACACGGCAACTGCACCGGCAAACGCTGCCCCTTCTATAAACCCTGTCACTACATGCAAGCCCGACAAGAACTTCAAGACGCCCGGATTCTCATCGTCAACCACGCCCTCTTCTTCTCCGAGCTCGCACTCCGCGCAGAAGGCGCCAACATGCTTCCCGCCTACGAAACCGTCATCTTCGATGAAGCCCACCAAATGGAAGCCGCCGCCTCCTCCCACCTCGGCATTCGCTGCTCCCTACCCCAGATCGAATATTGGCTACGACGTCTCCACAGCGAAAAACGGCGAGGCATCCTAGCCACGCAAAAAGACGGCCACGGCTGCCTACTCGTCGACCAAGCCCGACAAGCGGCCGAAACCTTCTTTGAAAACATCCAGCGACACACCACCCTTACTAGCCAGACGGCCCAAAAAAGAATCAACGAACCCCTTGCCATTGAATCCGACTGCCCCGCCAAACTCGCCCGCCTCTGCGACCATCTCAAGCAACTCGCCGACTCTATCGAAAACGAAGACACTCAAGCCGAACTCCGCTCCCTGCGAAGTCGTGGGCTTGAAATTCGCGATAGCCTCGAAGCCTTTCTCGCCCAAACCCTCCCCGGTCATGTCTACTGGATCGAACGCCAAGGCCGGCGCCGCCTTCCCGTTCTTCTATCTGCCCCCATCAACGTCGGGCCCATCCTCCGAGAGGCCCTCTTTGAGCCTACCCCCTGCGTCATTCTCACCAGTGCAACCCTCGCCGTTGGCGGCGAACTCAACTACTTTCTCCAACGGATCGGTGGCGAAGGCTGCTCTCCCCTACAAGTCGGCTCCCCATTTGACTACAGCCGTCAAATGCAGCTACAACTCCCCACCGAATTCCCCCCGCCCAATCACGCAGAATATGAACCCCGCGCCACCAAAGCCATCGCCCAACTCGTACATCAATCACAAGCCCGCGCCTTTGTTCTCTTCACCAACACTCGCTTTATGCGCCACGTCGCCGACGAACTTCGCCACGAATTCGAAACCGAAGGCTACCGCTTTCTCGTTCAAGGAAGCGGGCTCGCCCCCCGAAAAATGCTCGAATCTTTCCGAGAACATCATGCAGGCGTTCTCTTCGGGCTCGATCGTTTCTGGATGGGGGTCGACGTTCAAGGCGAAGCCCTTAGCCACGTCATCATCACCCGCCTTCCTTTCGCCGTTCCTGATCACCCACTCATTGAAGCCCGCTTCGAAGCCATCCAAGCCCGAGGGGGAAACCCCTTCATGGAATACGCACTCCCCGAAGCGGTTCTTAAATTCCGACAAGGAATCGGACGGCTCATCCGCTCCGCCGAAGATCGCGGCACCATCACCATCCTAGACAGTCGAATCTGCACCCAACCCTACGGACGCCTCTTTCTCGAATCGATCGAAGATTGCCCCACCGAATCCATCGACCTCCCTTAAGGCCGACTCACCTCGATCTGATAAAACAACTGCCCCTCCGCACGCTCCACTGAATCCGTATATCGATTCACCGGATACGGCAAAAAAGAGGAAATTGGACTAAAACCATCAAAGATCAAGTTGGAGCTCATTAAGATGCGGTACAAGCTTCCTTCTACTGAATTCCAAGAAATAATTTGCCCTGAAAGGGTTATATCGAAATCATCAACAAAAAAAACTGAATCCGCATTTAGCGGATCTGTTCCTGCAACATACTCGGTTAAATTATTACTTCCATCTCCATCAGCATCCACATCTGGCAAAGCAACTGTTGAACCGAACTGTGCAACCTCCCAACTATCCGGCATGCCATCTAAATCTGCATCTGCCGGCAAACTCCCGCTCAAATAAAAAGCTCCCATGCTTGCATAATCTGAAAACCCACTTGGCGAAGAATTTAAAGGATCGCCACTACCCGCCCCATCGACTTCAATAAAATAACTTCCCGACGAAAGCGTTATATCCACTTCTGCATGAAGCCTATTAATAACCTGATTTGAGAACACAACCGTACCAGAATGATCTAAAATACGAATCTGTATATTCAATGAGCTGCCCCAGTTCTGATATGATGTTCCATAATAGTTATTTGTTGTAGGATAAGCCGATAACAGCAGTCGTCCTGATATAGGGATGTCTAACTGGAACACATCCACATCATTGCGGTTCTGGATAACACCAGCATAAGCGAGATTGCCAGTTGAATCTGGCTGTATTAAGAGAGGAGATGCAAGATCCCCTTCAAGATCCGTTAATTTGGAGAATTGATAACCAATAATGGACAAATCATCTTCCTGAGTATTGTTAGCCAAAGCATATTCACCTATACTCCATGCCCTAACATTCCTGTTATATGCTGTTCCCATTATTGGCCCCCAGGTGATATCTCCACCATGGCCCCTATAATATTCTGCCGAGTTATTCCCATCGTGATTTAACCCTAAATTATGACCTATTTCATGAGAACAAATTAAAGCAATATCTTCAGCTGAAGAATAGGTTGCTCCATTAACCCAAGCGGGTGAATAATATCGTACGTTATCAGGAGAGAAATTTTGTAAAGAGTAATACGGAGTTCCCAGTATAGCAATTCCACCATAACCTGAAACGGGTGTAACTTGATTATTCTTATCTAAACTTTTCGTAATAAGTGCATGATAAAAGTAAGGGTTTGGGTATGGATCTTCGGTTGTGACATTAACATCAAAAGTTTCAAAATCTGAGGCAACTCCACGCCAAATATCTTCAATATACTGCTGCTCTATTGGACTAAACGTTGTTTCGTCTGCATCACGTGAATAAGGCCGTGTATCCCATGAGCTAATATTGTAATCAGGATCATTATTCCAATATGTGTTCGATACAATCATCCCATTGAAATCGAGGAAAATGATATTTTGTGATTCAGGCCGACTATTTAAAACAGGAGGTGAAGATATAGGAACCGATTGGTTATAGGTTGATTTAACGATCCCTTTTTCCGAATGCTCGGCAACCATTGGCAACTTATGACCGCAAAGCCCAGAACAGACATAATGAATCTCCCCGTGAGGACCAATCCGAATGGAATCTAAATTATTAGTTATAGCAGGTGAATACCAAATCCTCTTCAGGATACGCTCCTGCGCTACATCATCCAAAGCAAGGAGTTTGTCCCGGAAAACACCCTGCGGCAACTGCCTTCTAATTAATATCAGTTCGCCATCTGGTGGAGACGCTACCCCCTCAGGCTCTGGAAATGCATGCCGATATGTAGAAACATCCAGCGGCACCCCTAAAGGCAGTGTATTCTCCGACAGGCTCGCAATCTCATCTTGCCCGCGATTACTCCACCAGATTACAAGAAGTAGAATAAAAAATATTAATATTCGCCAGCGTTTCATGATCAAACACTACCATAAACAAAAGAATATCACGTGTTTAAATTCGTATATCAGCAGGCAAATCTCGACACAATAAATCCATCACCTGCTGATGTGTCTTATTCACTTTTTTATCCGTTAGAGTCTGCCTCGAAGAGCGATAGACAAAGTTATACGCTAAACTTTTCTTTCCCTTCTCCATACCCTTACCCGTATAAATATCAAATAATTCCATTCGCTCTAAATCTTTCGGATTTGCCTTTTCCACTAATTTCATCACCGCTTCATGCGTAATATTCGCATCCACCACTAAGGCCAAATCCCGACTCATGCTCGGATAAACAGGCACCTCCACCACCGGATCCAATCGATCTGCCTCCGCTAACAAAGCCTCCAGCGAAAGTTCCGCCACCGCTACCGCATCATGTAACCGCCACAACGCCCCGATCTCTGCTCTCAGCAACCCCAACGAACCAATACAACGTTCCCCATGATAGATCTCAACCGCCTGTCCCACCTCAAACGGCGCATCTTCAAACGCCTCAAACCGAACCGACCCCAATCCTTGGTGCTCAACCAACTGCTCCACTAAACCCTTCATCCAAATAAACGACTCCTCCGCCCTTACCGCCGCCCGTTTATCCAACCGACCTCGGCCCACCGGCCCCATCAAGCCAATCGATATGCGCTCCTCCTGCACCAACGCACCCTCTCTCCGATTAAAAACCCGACCCAACTCATAAAAACACGCCTCTTCCACCTGACGCGCATGGTTCCTACCCAAACTCTCCACCAACTGCGGAATCAACGACGGACGCAATACCGACTGATCCTCACTAATCGGATGAGGCAACGGCTCACGAACCGCCTGATTCTCTTTATCGAACCGATCCAAAAGCGCGTCACTCACCAGCGTGTAATTCATAATCTCGCTCACACCCAACCCCTGCAACCCATTACGCAACTCACGCACCAACCGCGTTCTCACATCACTGCAACCCGCAACCAACCGCGCCTCTGGCGACTGCTCCGGGATTCGATCCATCCCATAAATACGCGCCACCTCTTCAACCACATCGATTTCCCGCCCCATATCCAACCGAAACGCAGGCGGCACAACCTTCGCACACACCCCATCATCCTCACGCAACTCCATTCCCAACTTCGTTAAAATAGACCGCATCTCCTCCACCGTAACCGGCGCACCAATCCGCCGCGCAATCCGCGCCCAATCCACCTCAATCTCCACCGAAACAATCGGAGCCGCATACGCATCCACCAAAACCGAACAATCCCTCGCCCCCGTATGCTCCATCAATAACATCGCCGCCCGCTCACTCGCTGCCGCAACCGAATCCGCACACACGCCTCGCTGAAATCGATACGAAGCCTCCGAATGCAACCCCAACCCCTTCGCCGTCGCCCGAATGGTTGACGCCTCAAAACAAGCCGCCTCCAAAATAACCGTAGTCGTATCCTCAACCACTTCGCTATTCGCACCCCCCATCACACCCGCCAACGCCAACGCTTTTTCACGATCCGCAATCACCAACATATCCGCCGACAACACCCGTTCGACCCCATCCAACGTAACCAACTTCTCATCTGCCGCAGCCCATCGCACCTGAAGCTCATCCCCCGCAATCGCTCGCCGATCAAACGCATGCAACGGATGCCCCGTCTCCAACATCACATAATTGGTCACATCCACCACATTGTTAATCGGGCGAATTCCCACCGCTTCCAATCGATCCTGCATCCACTTCGGCGACGGCGCCACCTTTACACCCTCAATCCTCCGCACACTATACCGCGGTGCTGCCACCGCATCGCAAACCTCGACCGTACAATCCGAAACCGCACTCTCCAGCACCTCCACCGCTGGCAACCGAATCGGCTGATCACTCAACACCGCCAACTCACGCGCCACACCCACCATCGACAAACAATCCGGACGATTCGGCGTAATCTCCAATTCAATCACCGTCTCCGGCGCTCCCCACACCTCAACAAAAGGCGTTCCCGCAACCACAGTCGCATCCAACTCCAACAAACCTGAATGATCGGCTCCCAATCCCAGTTCATCCTTTGCGCACAACATGCCCATCGAAACTTCACCCCGGATCTTCGCCTTCTTTAATGTAAATCCACCCGGCAACGTAGTTCCCACAGGCGCAAATGGATAAACCCCATCAATCGCCACATTCGGCGCTCCACAAACCACCCGCATCGGCTCGTCGTTTCCATACTCCACCGTACACAACCGCAACGTATCCGCATTCGGATGCGGCTCCACCGCCACCACACGACCCGCCACCACGCCCGCAAAATCCGAACCCACCGTCTCAATCGCTTCCACTTCCAGCCCCGCAAAGGTCAACCGATCCGACAATCCCTCCAGATCCGCATCCACCTTCACCAACTCATTTAACCAACTCACCGGAACTTTCATACCATCTCTCCAAAAACTGAAACCGCATTCATACCCCGAAGCCCCGCTCATCTCAAGCGGGAAGCAAGCCACAAAAAAAGCCGCTCCTCTCAAGGAACGGCTCTCGACTCCATTCACTCCGTGAATTATCGAGCGTAGAACTCCACAACCAGTGAAACTTCGCACGTCACCGGAACTTCTTCCGCCTGCGGCAACCGATTCAACTCAGCAGTCAGCTGCTTATCATTCGCCGTTATATACTCAGGTGTTTTTGCCACCTGCTGCGCCAACACAAACGCTTCCAACTCTTTTGACTTTTCACGCACCGTAATCTGGTCGCCAATTCGAACGCTATACGAAGGAATATTCACCTTCTTTCCATTCACCCGGAAATGCGCATGCGAAACCATCTGACGCGCCTGAAAAATCGAACGAGCCATCCCCGCCCGCAAAACCACCACATCCAAGCGGCTTTCCAATATCTGCAACATCACTTCACCCGTATTCCCCTGCTTACGAGACGCCTTCGTGTATACCCCACGCAACTGCTTCTCGCTCAAGTTATACTGGTAACGCAACCGCTGCTTTTCCGTCAGCTGCTTACCATAATCCGACTGTTTACCTCGCCGACGATTCGGCCCATGTTGCCCCGGCGGATTCGGCCGCCGTTCCAAAAAACGTTCTGACTTCGGTGAAAGCGCAATGCCCAACCGACGAGCCTTCTTAATCTTAGGTCCTGTATACTTCATGTTAACTCCTACCTCCGCCTGCTTCTCTGCAAATTAAGCCAGCTCTACTGGCCACTCCTTCGACTCAACGAGACGGAGTGCTCGCCCCGCACCGTGCGGTATTTCCATGGCGATGATCCTCTACTCAAGATTCCGTTAGCGGAAAAGGCGCCTATACAACCCAAATTGACCGACCTCGTCAACCCCATAACCCCCTTTTTAATCCCTAAGAAAGAGGCCGATCTAGCGAGCGATATCCCACCGCCTCCGCCACATGATCAGACCCAATCCACTGCGCCTCCGCCAAATCCGCCACCGTCCGCGCCACCTTCAAAATTCGATTATACGCCCGCGCACTCAACTGCAACTCCTGCATAGCCGCCCGCAACAACCCCTCCGCCTCCGGCTCCATCCGACACACCGATGCCATCAACCGACTCGGCATCTGCGCATTACAAAACACCCCCGGCACCCGCTCAAACCGAATCCGCTGCCGCTCCCGCGCTGCCACCACCCGCGCCCGAATCAACGCAGACCGCTCCCCCGGAGCCATCTCCCGCAACGTCTCAAACGGACCCGGTGGCACTTCCAACTGCAAATCAATCCGATCCAACAACGGCCCCGAAATCTTTCCCCGATACCGCTCAATCTGCCGCGGCGAACAACGACACACCTTCAACGGATCACTCAAAAAACCACACGGACACGGATTCATCGCCGCCACCAGCATAAATCGACACGGATACACCACACTCACCCCCGCCCGCACCAACTGCACCCAACCCTCCTCCATCGGCTGCCGCATCACCTCCAACACATGCCGCTGAAACTCCGGCAACTCATCCAAAAACCGCTCCTTCACATCCACCGTAAAAGGCTCCAGCTCCAACGTCCGATTCAAGAAATCCGCCGCCGTACGCAACGTCCGCACCGCAAACACCTTAATCCCCTGCACCACCGCGGCCTCTTCCGCATTCTCCGCTGGCACCATCACCGCCGTAAACCCCTTCGCCCGTGCCATCAGCGTCAACGGCAACACCCCCCGCACCGGACGCACCGCTCCACTCAACGCCAACTCTCCTACCACGCAAATCCGATTCAACCCCTCCAACCGCAATCCATCCGTCGCCGCTAAGATTCCCAACGCTATCGGTAAATCAAAACACGGCCCCTCCTTCCGCCGATTCGCCGGTGCCAAATTGATCGTCGTCCGCCCCTTCGGAGGCTCAAATCCCGAATGCAACAACGCCGTCCAGACCCGGTCGGCACTCTCCTTCACCGCCGCATCCGGCAGTCCCACCACCACCGTCTTCGGCTCCCCATGCCCCGCATTCACCTCAATCGAAACCGCATACGCCTCGATCCCCGTTAAGGCACCCGAATGAATTTCTGCCAACATCTACACCCCCCAAACCACCCGACTATTAAATACTTGATAAGAAGATGTGTAAATTAATTAAGTAACTGGAAGACAAGCCGCCCGCCATTCGCTATCTTCAACGCATGAAAAATCTACTTCTTATAAGCTGCCTACTTCCCAGCCTACTCGCGGCACAAACCGCCCAAGAAATTCTGCAGCAAGTACAACTCCATCTGCCCCAACAACCCCTCACCTTCAACGGCACCCTCTACCGCAAAACCGCCAACGGATTCAACCGCGTATCGCTGCCCATCCAGACCACCCTACGCCTCGGCGACACCCCCGCCCGCGCCCATTACCGCATTGGCGAAACCACCCTCGACCTCCACTGGGAAAACAACCAGCCCATCTACACCTTTTCCGAAGCAACCCTCGAGCCTACCCATGAAATTGCCGACAGCGGCATGAGCTGGACCGATCTGAGCCTCGGCTTTCTCTGGTGGCCCAACCCAACCCTGATTGGCCCCACTCGAAAGATAAACCGCGACGCCTGGCTTCTCGAGATCCCTGTTCCCAATCACACCGATCACCTCCGCATCTGGATTGAAAAAGAGATGGCCATGCTTCTCGAGGTTCAACGGATCAACGCCAAAGGCAGACGCCTTCAAACCCTACG
>ERZ802830.588-NODE-588-length-36407-cov-7.17036_pt1 | contig 36407 bp, 44 predicted proteins | sample MGYA00345654_ERZ802830 | MGnify/ENA primary metagenome ERZ802830 (study PRJEB30503, sample SAMEA104212375) | marine metagenome | biome: Westerlies Biome; feature: [SRF] surface water layer (ENVO:00010504) within the epipelagic zone...; material: water... | reverse complement strand
AATCCTTTAATAACACTTGTTAATAATAATACTTTGGTTAAAGGAGATAATAAATATTTTTGAAAAACTATGGATTTAAATTAATTTAAAACAACTTCGATTTTAATAAATCAACTCTCTTTTGATTCACACCTAGGTCACTTTCACCGACTCTAGATTCAGATCTAACAAGCAATTTACGAGATTCAGGAACAAAAGATACTTCTAAATCGTCAACGTATTTCATCCATTTACTTGTTACTTCAGCATGAAGATAATCTCCGTCAAGTTCAACTATTACTGATCTTGGGGTATTCTCGATAATTTCTTTAACTTCTTTAAAAGGTTGTTCGATTGAGTCGACTTCCCATTCTTCTCTAACACAATGGGCTATTTCAACACACTCACTCAATTCAATGTGAGAAGCAAATGAAGCTGAGGGAAATATAAATCCTATGAATATAAAAAAACTTACAAAAAAGATTTTCATTAAAACAAGCATGAACTTTTCTTAATCTAACCAACAAAAATAAAAATTTGGTGGAATAATATTTAGTAAAATTTATATCTTATAGAAGAACTAAAAACTTCTAAGATTTAGAATTAAGTTTCAATAAATTTAAATATTTTGGAATTAACTGAATTAATAAAAGATTATATAGCCACAGAATTATTGTCTAGTACTGAACTTGACTTTCTAGAAGCAGAATTATGGGAAACCATTCAACATATTTCAGAGATAAATACATTAACAATGGCTCCAAAGGATATATGCAATAAATTAGAACTTAAGGAAAAATCTTGCTGGCAATTATGTTGTGCTGCAGTACTTGATTTTTCAAGACCTTTAAAAGAGAAAAATGAAAGAGTTGAAAATTTCAACAAATTATTAAATCAATATAACCTTGCAGCAAATAAAAAAGGCCCCTAAAGGGGCCTAAATTGGTTCTAATAAATCAAGTGTTTCCTTGTTTCCACTGATTTAATAAAACCTCTCCTACACACAATTTAAATTTCACATGATTTTTTTAGAGAGTAAATACTTATTGGGCAAGTATATTAACTGTCACAAAGCTAAAAACCAAAAGTACTCAAACTATTATTCGAGTACTTATTACTATCAGAAAAATGTGTGTGAGGAGTTTCTGATTCAATTAATCTACAATTATTCGAATTAAAAAAGCCACGGTATTAATCCCTATTTATATTTATTTACTTATTAAAAAATAAAACTAGAATACTTGGATTGGTAAAAGATATTTTCAAATGAAAAAAAGATACAAGAAAGTAATTTACATTTTTACTACAATTGTCCTTATTTCAATTATTGGAGGAGTTGTAAAATATTCATTTAGGTACATTGACGAAAATCCTGATAAATATATTCCTAAAACAAAGCTAATAATAATTTAATTTTTTGTTTTTTAGATTTATTAAATTATGTTTACCAATTCCCTATTGTTTAAACTTAAACTCTGAATACTTAAAAAAATAACTAAGCTTAAAAAGAAATTATTTGAGTATAAATCCACTTTTCAAAATAAAAAATCTGTCTTATAAACTTCTCAATGATTGGAGGACTTTATGAAAAGAAAAAACACATTTTTTATAAATAAAGAAAATAATCAAGAAGACTTTAAAGCAAAACATAATTATCAAATAGTAGAAGAATATTGGAGGAAAAGAAAAAAAGATTGTGAAAAGAATCTCTCTAAATTTTGCTAACCAAAAATTATGAATTTTATTATTTCTATTTTTCTAGCTTCTGTTATGTGGGTTCAAGTTCCTCAATGGGAGGCTGATTGGTCAAAGTGTGCCGTAGATGTTCCGGATACTTCTTGTCATTGGTATGTCGCTGCACCAGATAATACCTTTGGAGAAGGATTTGATTGGGAAAGTGCTCCTTGGTTTGATGCTAACGGACTTCAAGATGTCGCAAAAATTGAGAAAGAGAGTGTAGTAGAAAAGCTTCAAAAAAATTAGATAATATTCAATTAATAAATTACATTATTAGCAATAAAATATTTATTTATTTCTAATAATATTTAAGATGAAAATGACTTTTTAATATTTCAATGCGCTTCAAAGTAAGTTTAAAAAAAGACGGCAAAGAGTTTGATGAAGTTGTGATAGCAAACAATAAGAAAGATGCTATTGAAGTGGCTTTAAGAAACAATCCAGAAGCGGAGGTCCTTAATTCTGATTGGACATTTAAACTTTGAAAAAAGTTTTAAAATTTATTTCCAATTTTTGGAATTATTAACGAAGCAACGCAAATAACACTTATTGCAGGACCAGGAGATAAGTTAAAAACAATTGAAAGAATAAAACCCAATAGAGAAATACAAAGTCCAAAGAATGAAGATCTCATCATTGCAATCCTAAGACTTTGTGCTTTATCAAGTCCTAATAAAGTAGGTGTTGAAACTAATGCAATTACTAAAATTACTCCAACAGCTGACATTGAACTAACGATAACTAGTGCCGTCGTGAAACTTAGAGCTAGGTTTAACAAAGACACATTTATTCCACTAGCTGAGGCGCCCTCTGGATCTAATCCGACATATACAACTTTTTCATATCCTAACGTTACTAAAAAAATGAATGTTAGAAAAGCAATAATTGTTCTTAACAAATCGCCAAGGTTTGCGGTTAATAAATCCCCAAATAATACTGCCTCTAAATCAATTCTTATCCCAAGAAGTGGAATTAGTAAAACCCCAAAACCAAGCATACCAGCAAGAATTGTATTCATAACTGCTTCATAGTTTTCACTTTTCTTATTAGTTAAACTCTCTGCAATAATTGCACCAACAAGACCACTTATAACTCCTCCAATTGATGGATGAATACCTAGACCTAGAGCTAGAGCTAGTCCCGGTAAAACACAATGAGAAATTAAATTTACTTGTAATAGTCTTCTATGAGTAATCAATACTGTTCCCATAGCTGGGCATAAGATTCCAGAGAAAATAGTAATTATTAAAGGAACAAACCACCAACTGCTATTAATAAAAGACATTAATCTAAAGATTCGGTATGATCAAAAATACGGTACAAAAAAAAGATTTCGGAAACAATGGTAACTAAGCCTGACATTACCAAAAGACAAGAGCAACTTCTTGAAGAACTTAATAAATGTGATGATGAACTGAGCGGTCAAGAGTTGCATAGACAATTGATTGAAAGCGGAAAAGTAATGGGGTTGACAACTGTTTACAGGAATCTTCAAGTTCTGATAAAGCATGGTTTAATACGTTCTAGACATCTCCCAACAGGTGAGGTTCTTTACACTCCCGTAGATAGAGACATTCATCATTTGACCTGTGTTCAATGTGGTGAGACATCAAAAATGGAAGGGTGCCCTGTAAAAGATATTCACACACCCAAAACAAATCCAAAGAAATTCCAATTGTTGTTTCATACCCTCGAATATTTTGGACTTTGCCAGAACTGCTATCAAGCACAAAGTTAAAACTAAATATTTTTTTAATCACAACAATTATTATCCTCAATTGAGCTGATATTTATATCCTCTAATTTATCTTTTATAGAATCAGGACTTCCAGAGGCCAATACAGCTTTATCCAAAACAATAACTTGATCATAACTATTTAACGAGGTACCCCAATCATGACTGCTTACCATTAAAGAAAGACCAGCATCAGCAAGTTGACGAACAATTTTTAGAAAATCCTCTTTTGCAGGTGGATCTAAAGCTGCACAAGGTTCATCAAGAAGGAAAATTTTTGCTGGAGACATTAATGTTTTGGCTAATAAAGCTCTTTGTTGTTGTCCACCAGATAAAGAATCAAGCCTTCTGTTAGCAATATTTGCGATGCCGACTCTTTGCATTGTGGCCTCTAATTCGCAGCATTTATTAATCCATGCATTAGGGTTGGCAAGAAGTGCTTTTATTTGAAAAGGACTACTACTTTTTGATTTTGAGTATTTTATTTGTCCTAATGAAACTAGTTTTTCTACAGTTATTGGAAATTTCCAATTCATTGAGCTTCTTTGTGGCATGAGTGCCACCTGAGATCTTTGTCTAATTAACTTCTCCCCGTCAATTGTTATCTGTCCATTATCAGGAACACATTGTCCCTGCAATATTCTTAAAAGAGTAGATTTGCCAGCTCCATTTGGTCCTACTAGAGCAGTCAATGTACCTGGTTCAACTGTTACGGAAACTTTACTTATAGCGGGGCTTACATTTTTTGAATATGAATAAGATAAATTTTCAGCTAAGAGTAGTGACATTATTGTGCGAATTTACAACCCCATAATATTTTAATTATGGTAAATAATTTACTTTAAAAACATTTTATACCTAAACTTGCATATAAAAATGAAAATGATTATCATTTTAAAATATCTATATTTTTTTTATGTCAATTTTTAAGAGAATTTTTTCAAGCTATATATCTCATAAAAAAGTATCTATCCGAAATTCACTTATCGCTAGTACGGCATTATTCTCAATAACAACAAACGTTGCCTTTGCTGAAAGTAAAAACTATGTAGCAGTTGAGCCTCTTACCTGCGATATCGTTAAATCAATAGCACTCCCTTCGGATGAAGTTACCTGCCTAGTAGACAGAAAACAAGATGTTCATGATTTAAAAATTTCGCCTAAACAGGCAAGATTATTAAAAAAGGCAGATAAAGTTTTTACTTTAGGGACAGAAATGACACCCGCAATGAGGAATTGGGTGAAGAAAAATAGCACTGTTGTTTTAGGCGTAAGCGCAATTGATATTGACGATCATAGCGACCACGATGATCATGGACACTCAGCAAAGAAACATGAAGAACATGATGACCACGATGATCATGGACACTCAGCAAAGAAACATGAAGAACATGATGACCACGATGATCATGATCACGGAGGCGTAGATCCACATGTCTGGCATGATCCTCATAACATCATCAAGATGGGTAAAGTCGTATCGAAAAGTCTTAAAAAAGATGTGCCCGAAAGAAAACTACGTAAAGCTATCTCTAAAAGATTCAAAACTTTTGATAAAACCCTAGAAGATCTTGACAAATGGATTGTTAAACAAGTATCTACAATCCCTTCTTCAAATCGTGTAATTGCCTCAAAACACAAAGCTATGGATTATTATGGCGATGCATTTGGTTTTGAAACGATAAGTTTATTAGATTTCATAGGTCATTCATCTAGCCTAAGGCCTCAGAACATATCAAAAGTTTTAAATGAGTTAAAGGAAGAAAATGTCAAAGTAATATTTAAGGAGCAAGAACCTGCTTCAAAATTAGTTAATAATTTAAGCAAGCAAAGTTCTATCCCACTTTCTTCTAATCAAATTTTTGTCGATGGACTAATGATGGAAGGAAACACTATCACTGTGGCAGTTCATAACACATGCACTATCGTCAATGAACTTGGTGGCTCATGTGATGAAACAACAGGTTTTGATTTAGAAAGTAACTGGGGATCACTTAATCAATAAAAATTTTATATAAAAACGGTTTTCATTTCGATTTTTGACTATTATATTTTTGGTTAGCATTACATTTTAAAAACATCGCACAATGAGTATTAAGGACAAGGTACCTGTCACCATACTTACTGGATTTTTAGGATCAGGGAAAACGACTCTCCTTAATAGAATATTAAGTGAAGAGCATGGTAAGAGAATCGCTGTTATTGAGAATGAATACGGTGAAGTTGGGATAGATCAAGGTCTTGTAATAAATGCTGATGAAGAAGTATTTGAAATGTCTAATGGTTGCATTTGTTGTACTGTTCGCGGAGATCTTATTAGAGTCCTTGGTAATTTAATGAAAAGAAGGGATAAATTTGACTACGTTTTAGTTGAAACAACTGGATTAGCTGACCCTGGTCCTGTTGCTCAAACATTTTTTATGGATGAAGAAATTAGTTCTGAATTCACACTTGATGGAATAGTTACATTAGTTGATGCAGCTCATATTGATCAACAACTTGGGCGTAGTGATGAGAGTTCTGAACAAGTGGCATTTGCAGATGTCTTAGTCCTTAATAAAACTGATTTAGTCTCAGATGATGCTCTTGATAACCTTGAATCAAGATTAAGAGATATGAATCGAATGACTCGTATTATTCGAGCAGAGAAAGCAGAGGTTCCTATTGAGACAGTTTTAAATTTGAGTGCATTTGATCTTGACCAAATTTTAAAGCGTAGACCAACTTTCTTAGAACCAGAATATCCTTTTGAATGGTCAGGAGTTTATGAGCTTGAGCCTGGAAAATATGAATTAAAACTTGAAGAAGGGCCTGATCCTGAAATGTCCTTAGTAGCTTTTGCTAATCAAGGATTTAGTGAAGAAGAATTAAAAGAGGGTGCAGAAGCCTCTGTAAGACTTTATGCAGAAAAAGCTAAAAATTTAGAACCTGGAAATACTATTCCATATGATGAGCATATAAGTCTTAAATTGCAAAACAAAGGATCTAAATCTTTTATTTTGGATGTTGTAAAAACGTCAAAAGTTGGATTGTTCACACAACATACTGCTGAAGAATTCAATATGAAAGTGCTAAAAATAGATTCCCAAAATAATGTTAAGGAAATTCCTTTTAAAATTGAAAGAAATTGGGTCGCAGAACATGAACATGATGATGAAGTTGGATCAATTGCAATAGAGCGTTTTGGGGATGTTGATCCTGAAAAGTTGAATACTTGGATGGGAAGACTTCTTTCCGAGAAAGGAGTTGATATATTCAGAACAAAAGGTTTTATTAGTTATTCTGGCAACCCACGCAGAATAGTATTTCAAGGAGTTCATATGTTATTTACTGCCCAACCAGATAAAGAATGGGGAAATGAACCACGAAGAAATCAACTCGTGTTTATTGGAAGAAATCTAAATGAAAAAGAAATGCAAGAGGGATTTGATAAGTGCCTGATATAGAACCTTTCAGCCCTAGAGGCATGTTTCATGAAGGATGGTCTGCTGAAGTTGATGATTATGCAATAGTTTGTGGTTGGGCTTTAAAAGGGAAACTCTTTATCGTTGGAGACGTAGTTGGAGGGCTTTATGGGTTCGAAGGAGATACAGGAAAGCTTATTTGGAAAAAGGATGAAGCCCATTCCGGAGGTCTTCTTGCAATGTCTATCCATCCGAATGGAGAGATTTTTGCAACTTCAGGGCAAGACGGAATAGTTCGAATATTAAATTGCAATAATGGGGAGGAAATTAAAGCCATTAAACTTGGTAAAGGTTGGGTAGAACATTTAAGTTGGTCAAATGGAGGTTTATATTTAGCCGTAGCTTTTTCCAAAAAAGTATATGTATTTAATCAAGATGGTAATGAACAATGGGGTTCAGAAGAACATCCGAGTACAGTAAGTGCCATATCGTGGTCGAATAAGAATGAGTTAGCAACTGCATGCTACGGACGCGTAACTTTCTTTGATATAGCAAACAAAAAGACTAATCAGAAACTTGAATGGCAAGGTTCACTAGTTTCGATGCAGTTAAGCCCTGATGGAGATATTGTCGCCTGTGGGAGTCAAGATAATTCGGTACATTTCTGGCGTAGATCAACTGGACTTGATGCTGAAATGACAGGTTATCCTGGAAAGCCTTCTCACCTTTCCTTCGATGATAGTGGCATGCTATTAGCAACTAGTGGTAGCGAAAGAATTACAGTATGGAGTTTTTCAGGAAATGGCCCAGAAGGAACGATGCCAGGAGAATTATGTCATCATACTGAACCAATTTCTAGCCTAGCTTTTTCTAACAAAGGTTTGCTAGTAGCTTCAGGTTCAAGAGATGGTTCAGTAGTCGCTAGTTTTCTTAAAAACGATGGAAATGGGGATCCTGTTGGAGCTGCTTTTGCTGGAGATTTAGTTGGAGATATTGCTTGGAGACCCGATGACTGCGCTATAGCAGCAATTAATGCTAAGGGTGTTGTAACCGTTTGGAATTTTAAAGTCCGAACAAGTTCCTCTTCAAAAGGGTTCAAGTAATTTCTAGCTTATATATTTACCAATAATTAGTTTTCAAATGTCTCTCAATACAAATCACTTCGCAATCATTATCAATACCTTTTGGATGAATATCGCAATATGAAAGACATTGTAAATATTCATCTACGGGATTATTTTTATTATTATTAATATCATTATTGTGATTATTTTGAATTTTTGAATTAGTCATAAATAGATTTCCTCAATTCATTTAGGGTTAACATAAACGAGAGAGATAAGAAAAGAAATAAGCAAAACTTACTAAAAAACTAAACAAGAAATATATAAAATTTAAAGCGTAAAATAAACAAATTGATGATTACTATCGGACATTTTGGATTAAAAATCAATGCGTATAAAAACGGATTGTTTTTTTAAAAGTTTTTAATTAATTTGTGATTGTTGAGTTTTAGGAGGTCTTTCAAAATGATCGATAGCCTGCCTGCAATTTCGGAATAATTCCGAACTAATTTAATTAACTGCTCCAATTATTTTTTATTAATGTCTGAACTTACTTCTTTCGCATCGTTTAGGTGCCCTACAGGAAAAAAGTTCAATTCTAGAGTCTTTGCCCCAGTTAAAAACAATTAGTTTTTTAAGGTTATTTTTAGCTGAAAAATAATTAACAACAAGGATCAATGATTTAGGCTAGTTGTTAATTTTGATAGATAAAATAAGTAAGAGAATAAAAGGAGAGCTTTTAAAAGCTCTCTTTTTTATTTGGGCTAAAAAAACAAACTTTGGCATTATTATATTTTTTTAGCTATCTATTGTAATAAGAAACTTTATTTGGATAGATATAAAATAATGTCAAAAAAACTTAGATTTTTTTCTGATTTATTAGCTAGAACTGTTAATGAAATCGAATACAAAAATGTTCTTAAAAAATTAAAGAAACATGATCTTATAGCAGATGTAGATGATCAGAGATCACACCATTTTTATTCATAGAGAAGGGGACTAAATTGAACCATTGGTATAAATCTTATACTTCAAAAATCTTACTTTGGCTAGAAGTCTTATTACAAAATAAATTTTTTATATTTCTAATAATAAGAAAAATAATTTTGTTTTAATCCATGAATAATTACTATTGTCCATACTGTAATCCCAAATATCAATTTCAAAAAAAATCAACATCTGGAGAATTAATATGTGGGTTATGTGGTGACCCTTTAGTAAAAAAGCCATTGATTAAAATCAATCAAATAATTGCTATTTTTGCCTCCTTATCGCTAGTACTTCCATTGATTTACACGTTTATTATTTTAATTAAAAACCAAATAAATCCTCCTAGTAGAAACTACAATGCAAGTACAAATTTTATCGAGAAAAATTCAAAAACAAGATTTTATCAACCTCTACAAAGTGATTTACTTAAACAAGAATCATCATCTTCAATTTGATTTTCATAACCAGAATTATTTAACTCTTTATTCATAATTAATGGTTTAACAGATTCTTTACAATGATTTTTACATCCTCCATTAAATGAATCGTGAGCTTGTAAAAAGTGAGTATTTGTTAAAAAGATAATTAAGATTAATTTAAAAGTTTGTTTTATTTTGGATTTCATTTTTAGTAAATTATTTACCAAGCCTGGATTGATATTATCAACTAATTCCAAGGAGTGTTAATCAATCCCCAAATATCAAAAAAGAAAAATAAAATTGCAATAGCAACTAAATCCCAGGCCCTCTCCCTAAAAGCCCAAGGAGCTATAAAAACTTCTCCCAATCCATGAAGTGCAGCTCCAGTAGGTAGATGATTTAAAACAAGTAAACTATGAGAGAGAATAAAAAGTAAACTCGCAAAATATCTAAAAAAAACAAATTGCCAATTGCCAGAATTCATGTTTTTTATATTTTTAAGAAATATAGTTCAATGCATAAAATATTGAAATAGATTTAGTTTATGGATATTTCTTTTTGTAGTTTTAAATACTAAATATCGTCCCAAGCTAAAGTAAAAAGTTAACAAATGAAGAGATATATGTTTTCAAATTATCGTCCTAAAAATAATTATGATGAATACTTTAAAGATAATTTAAATTCTGCCAGAGAAATTTTAACCCCCTTATTATCTTCCTTAGATAACATGGGTTTAGAAGAACTAAACAGAAATCATTCGGCGGCCAAGAAGTTATTACTAAGACATGGAGCAACTTTTAGGTTAAACGACACAGGCGTAAAAGGTACAGAAAGAATATTACCTTTTGACCCTTTACCAAGAATAATAAGTAAGCACGACTGGATAACCTTGGAAGAAGGCTTAAAGCAGAGACTTGAGGCAATAGATCTTTTCTTAGATGATATATATAATTCTCAAAATATAATTAATGATGGAATAATTCCAAGGGAACTCATTGAGAGTTCAGATGGATGGAGGCCTCAAATGTTGGGTTTTAAGCCTCCATTAAACAAATGGTGTCAAATATCAGGACTTGATTTAATTAGAGATGGTCAAGGTACTTGGCATGTTTTAGAAGACAACTTAAGATGTCCTTCTGGTGTGGCTTATTTTTTGGAGAATAGATTAGTGATGAAGAATATCTTCCCTAATCTTTTCTCAGGCAGGATAGTTAAACCTATTGATGAATACCCATCATTTTTATTAAAGACTCTCCAAGAACTAGCTATTTGGACTGATACACCAAAAATAGTTTTATTAACACCTGGGATTTTTAATAGTGCATATTTTGAACATAGTTATTTAGCTCAAGAAATGGGTATCCAATTAGTTCAAGGTCATGATTTAATTTGTAATGATGAATATGTTTACTTAAAGACTACTTCTGGATTAAAAAGAGTAGATGTAATTTATAGAAGGATTGATGATGATTTTTTAGATCCTATAAATTTTAGAAAAGATTCATATTTAGGCGTTAGTGGTTTACTAGATGTCATGAAGGCAGGTCATGTTGCTGTTGCGAATGTCCCCGGGACAGGAATAGCAGATGACAAAATGATTTATTCTTTTGTTCCTAAAATGATCAAATATTTTCTTGATGAAGAACCAATAATAAAAAATGTTGAAACCTATATTTGTTATTACGAAAAGGATAGAGAATATGTCTTAAAGAACCTTCCAAAACTTGTTGTCAAATCAGTCTCTGAAGCTGGTGGTTATGGAATGTTAATTGGTCCTCAATCAACTACAACTGAGATAAATGAATTCTCAGATAAAATCAAAAATAATCCTAGAAATTTTATAGCTCAACCTACTCTAGAACTTTCTACAGTTCCATCATTATGCGATGGTGAACTTTATCCATGTCACGTTGATTTAAGACCTTACATTTTAAGGGGAAAAGATTCATGGGTAAGTCCAGGAGGTCTAACTAGAGTTGCTTTAAAAAAAGGTTCATTAGTAGTCAATTCTTCTCAAGGAGGGGGTTGCAAAGATACATGGGTTGTAGGAAATTAGAATGCTTTTAAGTCGGGTAGCTGAATCTCTTTATTGGATTAATCGTTATTTAGAACGTGCGGAAAATATATCTCGTTTCGTAGAGGTTAGTGAAGCAATGTCTTTAGATTGTCCACCAGGCAGTGCTGAACCATGGCTGCCTCTAATTGATGCTTCAAGTGATAGAGAAACATTTGATTCTAGATTTCCTGAAAAAAAACAGGATGATGTTATTAATTTTTTAATTAGGGATCGAATAAATCCCAACAGCATAATCTCTTGTATCCAATTGGCTAGAGAAAACGCTAGGCAAATAAGGGATGTAATGACATCTGAAATGTGGGAACAAATAAATATCTTATATTGGAATTTACAAGAAGGGGAATCTATATGGGACCTTCCAAGGCAGGAGCAATTAAGCGAAATAAGAAGAGGATGTCAGTTGTTTTATGGCATTACAGACGCCACTCTTAGCAAAGATCTTGCATGTCAATTTAGTATTTTAGGTAGATTAATAGAAAGAGCTGATAAGACATCGAGAATCTTAGATGTAAAATATTACTTATTACTTCCAAGCTTAGATGAGCTTGGAGGAGTCCTGGACGAGTTGCAGTGGATTGCTCTTCTGCGTTCGGCAGGTGCTTATCAAATGTTCAGGAAAGCAGAGCAAAATTCTATCCAGCCGAATTCAGTAGCACGATTTCTCTTACTAGATAATAATTTCCCAAGATCTGTTAGATACTGTTTGGATGGTATAAGTAATACCCTTAAAATGATAGACACCTCTCCAAGTTCAGATAACCCCTCAAAACTTGAGTGCATGAGGGGTTTACTTAAAGCAAAGTGGAGTTATATCAGAATTGAAGATATAATTAATGACGGACTACATGAGGCTATTGATTCCTTACAAATTGATTTAAACAAACTCCATAATCTCATAGAAGATAAATATTTTATAAATAAAGAATTTGATCAATGAAAATTAAATATATCCATAACCTTGAATATTCCTATGAAGAATCAGTTCAATTGGGGGAACATCGATTATGTATCAAGCCAAGATCGCATGGATTTCAAAGGCTAATAAACTTTAATTTAAATATTTCTCCAAATCCTAAAATTCTTTATCCTTTACTTGCCGCCAGTGGTGAAGAGATTAACAGAATTACCTTTGAGGGATATACCGATTCATTATCTATCAAAGCAATAAGCGAGGTTGAGACACTTAAACATCCTTGCATTCTTGATGGTGTTAAAGAAAGGGACCTTACATTACCCTTTTGTAGAAGTATCATTAATAGAGATCTTCAGGGTGCTTTGGAAGGATGGATGCCAAATGGGCAGCATGATCCTTCTGCTGTTGAATTAGCGCAAGAGTCATTAGCAGGAAGTAGCAATAATGCCTTATCTTTTACATTTCAACTTATAGAAATTATTCAGGATCGAGTTAAGTATACGAAAAGACATACTGGCCCAGCATGGCCAGCAAGCAGGACTCTCAGAGAAAGGGTTGGTTCATGCAGAGACTTAGCAATGTTAATGGTTGAGTCATGCAGATCAGTCGGAATTCCAAGCAGATTTGTTAGTGGTTATCATTTTGAAGATCCTCTACCAAAAGAATTTGAATTACATGCATGGGCTGAATTATATATCCCAGGAGCAGGGTGGAGAGGTTTTGATCCAAGCGGTAAAGGATTAATAGACGAAAGGTATTTAACATTAGTATCTTCTTCAAAATCCAACGTAACGGCAGTGATTACTGGAAACTTTAGAGGCAAAACAAACATTAAGAATAATTTGACCTGGGAAATAAAGCCTTTAGAAATTTGTAATTAATTAAGCCTTTTAATCTTTAAAATGATTTTGAAGGATATTTAAAAAATAATCTTAATTATTAATTTGATAGAGGTGTTCCCTAAATGGTGTTAACTGATACGTTATCTTCAAAATATATCTGTTTTCATTTAATTAATATTTCAAATAAATTGAACTCAACTTTAAAAATCGAACTTGCCAAGCCAAACAAATCTGAAATGTTTGAATTAAAAAGTTACGAAAAATTTCGTGATACGGAAGATGTCAGATTTTTCGATATTAGTATTAATAACTCAAATTTTAGAGACTTAGTAATTCATAATGGGCCAGCTGTGAGTCCACCTAATGATAAAGAATTAGGCAATTGGCAGTTTTATATTCATCACAAACAAGAGGATAACCTTTTAGCTATTTCAGGAGGAAGAACTTTTTATCTCGTAAACTTAGGCTGGGAGTATCCTTTCTACAAAGTAAGATTAGAGTCATGTGGATTAATCTTAAAAATCCCTAGAGGAACTTTTCATAGATCTGTTTCTGATGAAAATGGTTCTGTTGTTTTAAATCAAGCTATAAGAGATAAGGAAGGAAGTGTTGAATCTGAATTCAAAGTTACCAATAGCAAAGATAATAAAAAACTTCACGATTGCATAACAAATTTACAACCTAAATTTAAAATTTATAGTGTTAAGTAACTTTAAAAACTTTATTCAAATTTTAAAAACAATTTAAATCATTATCTTATTGAGATAAGATAGAGGCACTGTAAAATTTCAATATGAATCGATTAAGCTTTTTGAAATACTTTTTATGTCTGACTTTTTCTTTTCTGATTTTTACCTCTCCTGTTTTTGCAGGTGCAAATGTGGCCACTAAAGGAGAGGGAGATGAGGTTCCTAGTTACGTAAGATCTAATATTACTGGTTTTGATTTTCATGGAGAGGATCTTCATTTATCCTCAATAGCAGGAGCAGTAGCAAGAGATGCTGACTTTAGTGAAGTCGATCTTCATGGAACAACATTAACTTTATCTGACTTAAAAGGTTCTAATCTTAATGGAATAGATTTAACTGATACTCTCGCAGATAGAGTGAATTTCCAAAAAACAGATTTAAGGAATTCCATTTTGATAAACATGATAGCTTCTGGAAGTAGTTTTGCTGGTGCTCAAATAGAAGGAGCAGATTTTTCTTACGCGATTCTGGATAGTGAAGACCAGAGAAATCTTTGCAAAATTGCTGAAGGAGTTAATCCAACTACAGGAGTTTCTACTAGAGATAGTCTTGAATGTAATTAAGTAGTTTTATATTAGATATATTTTCTTTCCATTAATATATTTATAGATCTTTTGATCTGAATCTATAAATATAGTTTCTCCATTTAATTTTGACTTCTTAAATTTTGAGAGTCTTGCTCTATGAATATTAGATTTTCTATTTGTAATATCTTCATTATCATAAAGTCCTATATAGATATTAATATCCGGATCTGAAAATGTTTTTTCATCGTCTCGTGAAAAAATTTTTTCAATATTTGACTCTTTACTAAGAAGTTTCTTTTTAAATTTAGATAACTTATTATTCTTATTTTTTTTTATATTAGTAATTTTTTTAATTAGTAATATAAAAACTAAAGCACAAGCAAAGCCAATTAAATATATATTCATCTAATTTTAATTTTGAAATCAAATCCTAAATTGCTTTTAGTGGTTAATATTTCCTTTTTAAAAATACCATAGGTAAAAATCCCAGATAAAGTTTTTAGAGATTCAAAAACCAAAAAAGAGATTAATAAGAAGAAAATCATAATTGAATCAACAAGATAACTTCTTTTTGTATTTAACAAATTATTCATTAAAATTCACCTAACTATAGTTGTTAACATTTTTATATGGTCCAAAATGTTCACTGCAATTTCTACCCATTATTTTAGCAAGATTTAAACTTTCTTCTATATTCCAATCTGAGGAAAGTCCATAAAGAATTCCTGCCGCGAAAGAATCTCCGCATCCATATGAATCAATTTTATTTTTTTTATTTTTAATAGCTTTATATCTACCTCCTGGGAATACTATCCCGCCATTCTCACCTTCTGTTTTGATAACATATTTTGGGTTTAATTTTAATTCATTTAAAGAAAAAACTTCACCTGGATCAAGATTACTTCCAATTAATCCATCTAAAAATATCCCGGATTCGTTAATTATATTTAATCCTACTCTGGGTGTGGTACATAATGTTTTAGCTATCCTCGATTTTTTAAATAATTCTTTATCGCCTGCTGTAATAAATACTCCATCCATATCATTAAGGGCAGCCCAATCTAAATCATCATTATGATTAGGGGACAATCTATCTCCAATAATAGTGATAGATCTTTCGCCATCAGAATCAATTACACTGAAACCTTTTCTTGTTGGTTTATCTCGCCATGCTACATGTAATTTAATACCCATATTTTCAAGAATATTTAAACATTGCTTGCCATAAAAATCATTACCTAAAGCTGTAAAGAAATGGACTTCGCTATTAGTTAATTCCCGTAGTCTTTTTGCTATCACTGATCCTCCTCCGGCAGGATATTCTAAAGATTTTTTAGAATGAGAGATTAAACCTGGTTTAGGTAATTGATCTACTTCAATAAAATTTATCCACTCAATATGTCCAATAACAGCAAACTTTAGGTTTCCTTTTATAAATTTATAATCCTGAAAATTATAATTTTCTTCTTCAATCATAAGTTTATTAATACTATTATTAGGGTATATATCATTTGCATATGAATTCACTAAACATACTAAAAGATAATAAACAAAAACTATCTTATCTTTACCTTTTTCTATCATTCCTTGGAGCAATCCTTCCAATGATGGCAAATTTTGATTTTGCTATTGAATATGGAAATAGTTTTGACATTAAAAATTTTATTTCATTAGCAAATGCTAATCCAGCAGCTCAATCCATTTCAAGAGATTTATTGGTGGGTGCTACTGCAGTTTTTATTTGGATAGTAAATGAATCTAAAAAATTGAATATAAAAAATATGTGGGTTGTTTATATTGGAACCTTTTTAATAGCATTCGCTTTCTCTGCTCCTTTTTTCTTATTTCTTAGAGAAAGAAGAATAATTGAAATAGAGAAAAAATAAATATTATTTATATAAAACTTTTAAAATGATTTCTTAAATATCATCGCAAACATTAAAAAACAAAAAGATGAAATAGCTACCCACATAATCGATGCATACCCAAAAAGATCTAGTACCCGCCCAGAAATAAATGGTCCGAAAAAATATCCCATTGCAAAACATTGTGATAACAGTGCTAGTGCATAACCTTTTTTATTTGTAGGGGCAATACTGAAAACAACATCTGTAGATGTTGGCAGGAAGGAAGATGTGCCTAAACTTATTAAGACGATTGCAAAAAACACGAAATAAAAAGCTGCAATATTTAAATAACTAGAAATAAATAACAAAAGTGAGGCGAAAGAAAAGTTGATTAAGCTAAATTTCAATCCAAATAATTTTCCTTTTTTTGATATCCATGAACCAATTGGCCATTGTAAAATTAATAATAAAATTAACTGAAAAGAAATTATAAAACTAATAACTTGTTCATTTAAGACATCTCTAATAACTCCACCCTTAACAAGATCAAGTGGTAATGTCACCTGAATTAAAGCAAGAGATGTAGTTATCAATATCACAGATAAAACTATTATGGTTGTATTTTTATTCCATCTCTTTTGATAAATTTCAACTTCATCTAAAGCCTTTTTTTGAGAGTTCTCTAAAGTTTTTTTTATAGACTTTTTATTTCTTAAAATCAAAAAAATAATTGAAAGCATACAAAATATATCATTAAAAAAAATCGATTTGAGATAAATAAAATTATTCATAAATCCACCAATAAACACTCCTAAAAATATCCCTAAAGCCTCAGAAGTTCTAACGAGGGCATAAGCTTTTCTTGTATCAATAGGTTGACAAAAATATGGGACTACAAATTCTGCAGTAGGCCAATATATCCCCGCGGCTGCTCCAATAAAAGCTTGACCAAGGATGTAAAAGTAAATATCTTTTGAAATAATTAAACAAAATCCTGCAGCAATACTTATGAATGAAGAGATAACTAAAGGATTTTGAATTTTGCCTGTTTTATTTAGGTAATTTCCAGTAACGATTCTTGTTAAAGTACCTATGATCGCTGATATCGTGAAACCTAGACCAATTTCTGTTGCTGACAATCCAATATTATTAAAAATAAGGGATGTTAAATAAATTACTCCTCCTGCTCCAAATGAAGCAAAGAATCTTATTTTAGTTATTAACCTTAAATGAAAGGGAAATTGACTCCACCAAAGTTTACCTGTAAGTAATTTATTCGGAATAACCACAATTGAAATTCATTTTTATACTTTTTTTAAGTTTCTTTAGTTTTTGTTCAGCAAAAGATGCAATGGCGGCTGAAAAGATAAATATCAAGTTCGAAGAGATGTCAATCCCTTTAACTATAGATCAATTATTAAACTTAGAGAATTATAAGGATGTTTCGAAATAAGTAATAGAATTGTTTAACCAAAATTGTTTTTTAAAATGAGTTGAGATATCAAGATTTTTAAAATTCCCAGTATTTAAAGAAGAAAGTTTAAACAGGCAAGTATTAAGAAGTTGGGTAGGTAGAAAGATTCTTTCAGAATTAAGTAATACTATTTTGGTTCCCAATGACAAAGATGGTATTAAGGTTTTTAATACAATAGAAAGTTTGTTGGAAGTCAAAAATGAAGTTTCGACTTTGGACATCCTAAAGGCTTTACCTTCAGAAGAAATTTCATTAGATATTGATAATTTAATTTTAATAATTTCTTCATGGAAAAAGGAATTAGCAAAACAACAAAGTCTAAACCTAAAATTAAAATCATTAGAAAAAACCAATAACTCTTTTTCCAAGAAAAAAATATATAAAGGGGATTCAGATCTTATAAAAATTAATAAGAAAATTTATTCGCCTCATAGAGGTGAGCCTTTAAAAATCGAATTATGGAAAAATAAGAAAACCAAATCAAATAAAGATCTAATTATATTTATGCCAGGACTTGGAGGAAATATTGATAATTTCAGATGGATTAGCATTGAATTAAGTAAGAGAGGTTGGCCCGTATTATTTATAGACCATGAAGGAAGTAATTCAGAGGCTTTTTTAGAAGTCTTCAAGGGTACTAATTCAATTCCAACTAGTGCTGACTTTTTCTTATACCGTATCAAAGATTTAGATGCAGTAATAAAAGCGCATAATAATGGGAAATTAGGATTAGCCAATGATTCATATATTTTAATGGGACATTCATTAGGAGCTTTAATAGCTTTTTTGTATGAAGGTGATTTACCTAAAGATGACTTTGAAAAAAGATGTGATTTAGCTTTAAAAGATTTTGCAATAACAAATTTATCAAAATTACTCCAATGTCAATTAAACGAAATTCCATTACCCGAAATAATCAATTCAAAGAAAGCAAATGGAATCATAGGATTTAATTCATTTGGAAGCTTAATCTGGCCAAATGAAAAAAATTCTGGGATTGAGATTCCAGTACTTTTAATTGGAGGGACTTATGATCTTATAACTCCCTTATTAAGTGAGCAATTCAAAGTGTTTTTATCTACGACTAATAATCCCTTAAATAGATTCTTGATTATTGAGGGATCAAGTCATTTTTCACCAATAAGAATCAATGATAAGTATTCAGAAAATATCGAAAATAATGATATTTTTAAAATTAATAAATCTTTTATTGGATCAAATCCTTACTATTTTCAAAATTTATCTTTAAAAGTTATCGTAGAGTTTTTAGAAAATATAAAAAATAATGAAAGCATTAAAGTTATAAAAAATCAAACTGAAAGCAATCTTGATTTTCATCTTTTAGATAGAAAGACTTTAAAAGCAATAATCAAAAATTAGTATTCAATTCGAGGATCTAATATAGCAATTAAAATATCCACAAAAAGATTCAATGAGACTATTAGTAAAGAGGTGATAATTACAATTCCTTGAACAACAGTATAATCCCGTTGGGAAATAGCTTCATGTAACCTTAAAGCTATACCTGGCCATGAAAAAGTAACTTCAAAAAGAAGTGCTCCTCCTGCCAAAGAAGCTATTGTTAAGCCTGAAATCGTAACAATAGGCAAGAGTGCATTTGGTAAAGAGTGATTTAAGATAATTTTCCTTCTTGAAATTCCTCTGCATAAAGCTGAATTTACATAATCACTTTTTAGTGTCTTGTCTAAATTTATTCTTAAAGATCTACTAAAAATTCCGCTCAAAAGAAAACCAAGAGTTATTGAAGGAAGCGCAAGATGATATAAGCTTTCTCTTAAATAGATAAGATTATTATTTAGAAGACTATCTAAAACTAGAAAGCCTGTAATTTTAGGTTGGCTATAAGTGATTGGGAACCTCCCACCAATTGGAAAAATTCTTAAATATACCGAAAATATTAATTGAGCTAAAATCGCCCCCCAGAAAGGTGGAATTGCATATGAAGAAATTCCTATTACTCTAGCTATGTAGTCTCCTTTTTTTCCTTTATTTTTTAAACCAAAAAAACCAAGCGGAAAGCCTATAAAGATTGCAAAGAATATTGAAAAAATACCTAGTTCTACGCTCGCTGGTAATGATTTAAGAATAATATCAAGAACCGGTTCTTGAGTACTTAAAGATTCTCCAAAATTTAAGTGCAAAATATTATTAATGTAAGAAAGATATTGACTAAGAAGAGATTCATTTAACCCTAATTTATATCTAAGAATTTCTCTTGAAGCTTCATTAGCTCCAGATCCTAAAATTGCGTCAACTGGGTCTCCTGGCGCAACTCTCAACAAAATAAAAACTAATGTAGATATAATCCATAACATTAAAGGTATTAAAGAAATCTTTAATAAAGAATAATTTAAAAGTTTATTAAGATCTCTACTCATTAATGAATTTGAGATCACTCATTAAAATAATTCCTGCACCATTAAAAATAGGTTTTGAAATTTCATTTTGCGACCAAGCTTTTTGAGATGAAATCCATATTGGAATATAAGGTATTGATTCTGAAGCTATTTTCTCTATTTCAATTAATTTCGCTAATCTTTCTTTACCGTTTAAATTTTCGCTATCAAGAAATAAATCTTCTACTGTATTCGATCCCCAAAAACTTCCGCTGTAAACTGATTCTCCTTTTTTACAGTTTTTACCATCTATTTCACTGCAACTTAGAAGGGGTGTTAAATATGCCTCGGGGTCAGAATAAGCACCTGTCCAATCAAGAATAACCGCTGTATATATTCCTAAATTTAGATTCTTATAAATAGTTGTAGACTCTACTCCGTTGAGTTTAATATTAATACATTCATTCAAAATATTTTTTATTTGTTCTTGCCAAGAAAGAGCAATAAGTTTATCAGCAGGTACGTTAGATCTATAAGTAAGAGGAAAATCTAAAACATTACCGTTACAGTAACCTTCTTTTTGTAGTAACACTTTTGCTTCTAAGGGATCATATTTTGGCCATAATTCTTCCTTATTTTTTTTATAAATTGGTGGAACAAGTGATCTTGAGGGTTGCCTTAATCCATAACTAACCTTTTCGCTAATAAAGTCCCTATTAAGACTTTTAGCTATAGCCAACCTTACATTAAGATTATTTAAGGGATAAGAATTTGTTCTTAGACTAATAAAACTTATTTCTGTAGCAGGACTCTTTCCTTCTTTAATTTCTTTGTTAATGCTTAATAAATTTAAATTATTTCTTTGAATATCATCGATTGAATTTGATAAAAGAACATCAATTTGTTTACTTTTTAGAGCTCCGAAAAGAGAAGAAGAGTTGGAATATCCAATAAAACTAATACCTTCGTTATTAGTTTTATCACCCCAATAATTTAAATTTGGATCAATTATTTGAATTTCATTTGAAAATCTCTTCAAAATATATTTACCCGTACCAACAAATTTATCATTTAAAAATTTATCAGAATAATCTTTATAATAAGTAGGTGAAACAGGTGTCAAATTTATAGATGTAAGTAAACCATTAACAGAGCTTGATGGTTTATTTAGATTAATGATTACCTTATATTCACTTGGAGTTTCTATAGATTTTATTTTATTGCCCAAGATATAATTCATTGTTCCGATTCTTTTAAATCTATCAAAAGAAAACTTTATAGCATTTGAATTAAATAAAGTTCCATCATGAAAAAGAACATTTTCTTTTAGATTGATTATTATTTGTAATTTATCTTTTGAAAAAATTGGCATTCCTGATGCTAATTCAGGAATCAATTCTCCTTCAGAATTTAATTCATATAAAGTATCACCAAGCGAACTTAATAATTGTAGTGATTTAAGAGTACTTGCCCTAGCAGGATCTAAGGATTCAATTTTACCTGAACTTGCAACTATAATTCTTTTGGATTTATTATTAGAAACGCAAGAATATTGTGATAAAGAAATTAAAAAAACGAATAAAGCTATTAAAAAATTATTGTGCATAACATTTGATTTTTCAGAAATTTACTTTTCATTAAAAGTATCAGAGCAATAGGTTTGTAGTGTAATTTGATTAATTTCCAAGGAGAATGTCTTATTAACTTCCAAAGCGAATGGCCACTCTCTTATCCAACAAACTTTACTCTCTGGATTAATTCCTACAACCTGAAATGTCTTTTGACTATTTTTAATTTTCACACACGCTCCTTTATAGAGGTTTTTACAACTGTTATTAGGATTAAATTTAAAATTATTTTTAATTTCTACTAATTTTGAAAAACTCATTACATAAATACATTTCCTCTCTTTGGTTTAACAAGCTAAAGAGAGATATGCAAATGTTTTTTTCAAATACAACTTAATTGGCTAGCAATTAATTCAACTTCAGAAAGAGCATTTATTTCCTTCTTTGATTTTTCAAATTTACCATTTGAGACTTCGTGTGTGATAACAACTATTTCTGCTTTATTTTCACTTGCATCTAATTGGACAATTGATTCAATTGATACATCATTCTTACCAAAGATATCTCCAATCTTACCAATCACTCCTGGACTATCTAAACAAATAATTCTGAGATAATTCTTTTTTGATATTTGATTAGAATTAATGATATGACATTCTCTCCAAAAATTAAAAGATAATAATGGATCAATGGATTTCGTATCCTTTGTTAATGAAGACTGAAGATTTAAAATATCAGAAACAACAGAAGCAGCGGTTGGTCCACTTCCCGCTCCTGGTCCGTACAACATTATTTCCCCTAGAGGATCAGCATCTATAAGGATGGCATTATTCACACCATCAACCGTTGCCAAAGGATGAGATTTAGGGATTAAAGAAGGACCTACCCAAATATTTAGGGAAAGAGAATCATTAATGTTTATAGCATTTCTTTCAGAAAAGGCTAAAAGTTTAATTTCAAAACCTAGTTTATTTGCATATTCAATATCTTTAATATCTATTTGATTTATACCTTCTGTACTAATTGAAACTCTATTAATTTTACCTCCAAATGCGAGTTCAGAAAGAATTGAAATCTTATCAGCTGCATCGTGTCCTTCAACATCAGCAGTTGGATCAAATTCTGCGAAACCAAGTTTCTGAGCTAATTTTAATGTTGCCTTATAATCAGCTTTTTCATTTGACATTTTTGTAAGTATAAAATTTGTTGTACCGTTTATTATCCCAACCATTTTATTTATTTGATTACTTTTAAGAGATCTTTTTAAAGGTTCAATTATTGGAATCCCTCCACATACTGCTGCTTCTGTTAAAACATAGACTCCATTCTTAGCAGCTGTGGAATATATTTCACTCCCATATCTTGCAATTACCGCTTTATTAGCTGTAACTACTGATTTTCGAGCCTTTAAAGATTTCAGAATAATATCCCTAGCTATATCTGTACCTCCCATTACTTCTACAATCACGTCAACATTTGGATCTTTAATTAGTTCATAAGGATCACTTATTAATAGATTATTCTCTAATTTAATATCCCTTTTTTTGTTGATATTTTTAACAGCTATTCCTACAATTTCTATATCTTTTAAAATTGGATGTAGGTCATTTTTCGATTTTAGAATTTTATAAATACCTTTTCCTACAGTTCCAAAACCAATAATTCCAATTTTACATTTTTGCATTAGTTATCTTTTATTGTAATTTCAATTTTATAATATTATTTCGACAAAAAATCATTTGCCTGAGACTGCATTTTTAAGAGAATATTTAAAAAACCATTTGATCTTGATGGGGTTAAACTTGCCTTTAGACCAGTATCTTCTATAAATTTATTGTTTATATTAACAACTTCTGTTGGCGTTAATTCATTCAGTCCATTAATAAGGAATGCAAGTAACCCCTTTGTTATCAAAGCATCAGAATAGCCTTCCCAATAAAGTTTACCTTCTTGAAAACTTGCTTTAACAAAGACTTCAGAAACACATCCTTGAACTTTATTTTCGGGAATTAAGATGCTATTATTTGGAACTTTCAATTTTTTACCTAACCATAAAATAAACTCATATTTTCTTTTGGGATCTTCTGCGTTTTTCAGTTTCTCAACTAATTTATGTAATTCAGTATAAATTTCTTTCTTTTCCATTGTTATAAAACTATTAAATAACTAAATTAGATACACACTATACTAATATTTCTTTTTCTGTAATAAAACCTGATAGAGGGATATCCCAATCAGCTCTAGTCAAAAATTTATCGCTTACACAATTAGAGGTTAAGATACCAATACATGGAATAGATCTCCAATTTTCATCTTCCCTTAATTTATCAAAATATCCTCCACCGTATCCTAATCTTATTAAGTTTCTATCAACCGAAAGACACGGAATAAACATCATACTAATTTTTTCATAACTTAATTTATTTGAAGAATGAGGAGCTTGTATCCCATGTATATCTTTAGATAATTGTTTCTTATCCCAGGCACAAAATAAGAGATTTTTGTTTTCTTCACATCTCGGCAAGGCTAATAGATATTCATGACCAAGACTTCTTAAATCAACTTCATTTTCAAGAGGCCAATAAATTCCTATATACTTTTTTTTTAAATCTTGTCTAAAAATTGAATCAACATATGTTTTAACATTGATTTCAACTTTTCTCATATCATTAGCTGATTTTTTATTTCTCAAATTTCTAAAAAATTTCCTTTCGAAATTCTTTTTTTCTGAGATAATCATAATTTATATTTAATTAAATCCTTCTTCATTTAATTTTGTAAGGGCTATGGCTAGTGCGTCTGCCGAGTCATCAGGTTTTGGTGCACGGGTTAAATTTAGGTTGTACATTACTGCTTCAATAACTTCCTTCTTTGATGCTTTGCCAGAGCCTGCGATAGTAAGCTTGACTTGAGAAGGAGCGTACTCACTAACTTTAATGCTTTTGGAAGCAAATACCATCATAATAACTCCCCGAGCCTGAACAACGCTAATGGTAGTGCTAGATCTATAAAAGAAAAATTTCTCTACAGCAGCAATATCAGGTTTCCACTTATCAATCAATGTATTGAGATCATTAAAAATTTCATACAGTCTATCTCCCTCCTCTTTATTTTTATTAGTTTCAATTACCCCACAATCAAGAAATATCTTCTTTTCATTTTGAATCTCAATAATTCCATATCCAACTCTTCCTAATCCAGGATCAATTCCAATAATCCTCACTTTATTATTCTTGTGATGATAATAGAAATTTGGAAAGATCTTCTTTTTCATTCAAATCAAAGACTTTACAGAATGCTTGAATGACTCTTTCTCCTGAATCGACTTGCTCTAAGGGATCTTTTCTTAATCGATGCCTTAAAGAACATGTAATTACTCTAGCGATATCTTCTTCTTGCACTTCAGTTCTTCCCTCAAATGCAGCAATTGCCCTTGCAGATCGATTAGTTACAATATCCCCCCTTAGTCCATCAACATCAAGTTCGCCACATATAGCAGATATATTTAATCTAAGATCATCATCCAATTGAACTGAATTTAATATCTCTTGAGCTTTGATAACTTTTTGCTGAAGGTCATCTTGCTGTTTCTCAACACTTATTGAGAATTCATCGGGATTATCATCAAATGAAGTTCGCTGATCAACAACTTTAACCCTTAATTCTGCATCTCTTACTGTCTTAACCTCAACGCTCATACCAAACCTATCTAATAACTGAGGCCTAAGTTCTCCTTCTTCTGGATTGCCAGAGCCAATCAAAACAAATCTTGCAGGATGTCTAACTGAAACTCCCTCTCTCTCAACTGTATTCCATCCAGATGCGGCGGAATCTAAAAGAACATCAACTAAATGATCGTCGAGTAGATTAACTTCGTCTACGTATAACAAGCCTCTATTAGCTTTTGCTAATAAGCCTGGTTCAAAGGCCTTAACTCCTTCGCTTAAAGCCTTTTCTATATCAATAGTTCCGCACAGCCTGTCTTCTGTTGCCCCCAATGGCAAATCAACCATTGGAACTTGTTTTTTATCTTTCTCCAAACTTTCTCCCTGTACAATTTTCTCTAAAACTTCTTTACTCTGTAAATCAGGATCTATAAGTGAACTATTATATGGATCATCTTTAACAACATCTATAGCTGGTAACAAGTCTGCTAGAGCTCTTATAGTTGTAGATTTACCAGTTCCTCTGTCACCCATAATCATTACTCCTCCTATTCTTGGATCTATAACATTTAACAAAAGAGCTAATTTCATTTCTTCTTGACCAATTACAGCAGTAAAAGGAAAAACTCTTCTTTTCTTTGTTGTATTCACAGCTTTAGTTTTACTTTATTTTCGAATGATCAATAGATGATACTTCAGAAAATGTTTTTAGTAAATATCCAAATTAAATTGAACGTTTTGACTATATTTGAGCTTATTTATATACAAATTTATTTCTTAATCTAATTTAATTTTTTAGAGTCTATTTTTTACTCTAAAATCTTACGTTTATAATATGTTTAAAACTACAATCTTAAAAAAAAGGTTTAACAAAAAATATCAACTTTTCATCAATTTTTACTTAACTTTATAAATTTACTTACCTTTTGAATTATTTAAAAACCAGTTAATTTGGTGAACGATTCCTCTCAAGACATTAATATCATGACTTGATGTCTTCGCTTTTAATAAAAATTTTTTAAATTTACTGATTTTTGAATTAGCTGTATGTTCCAAAAGATATCCAGTTTTAATAAGCATTTCTTCTATTTCTTTAAAAGATTCATAAATTTGTTTTGATGATGCAAGGTCAAAAACTTGTAAATCTTTCTCTACATTATTTGTTGAAGATTTATTTAATTCATACAAGATTATTGAAACTGCATGAGAGAGGTTTAAAGAAGGATAGTTTTGAGAAGTTTTAATATTAAGAATCTTATGTGCAAAAAGTAATTCATTATTACTTAATCCTCTATCCTCTCTTCCAAATAAAATACCTAAATTATTAATCTCAACAAAAGATGAAATCCATTTAGATATTTCCTCAGGAGATTCACATTCAATATCATTACTTAAATCAATCCTTCCACACGTGGCAATGACCAAATCACAATCAAAAATTGCTTGCTCAATACTATTAAAAATTTTACAATTATCAATATATCTATGTCCTTTAAGAGCCATTTTTTTTGCTTCTAAGGAAAAAATATCACATTTTGGAGAAACAATCCTTAATTCATTAACATCAAAATTAGAACATAATCTTGCGATACTTCCAACATTTAAAGGACCATTTGGTTCGACCAATACAACGTTCAAGTTAAGTCTTTTTTTCTTCAAATTTATTACAAGCTATGTAAATACGTTAATAAATTAGACATGTTTTGAGGATCAATTTCAAAACTTGGCATAGGAGGGGTAACTCCCTCAATAACTTGTTTTATGATTTCTGCATCATTTAAACGCATGGTTATTGAATGTAAATCTGGTCCAACTAAACCTCTAGCAGTAATACCATGGCATCCAACACAATTCATTTTAAAGAGAGTATCTCCTTCTTTAACAGAACCGTTGAGTTCAAGAGTTTTAAGAATATATGTATTATTTTCTTCATGATTAAAATAAAAGAAAGAGCCACTAATTATTAAAATCATACAAACAATAAAAACCCGTTTCCAGATTTTTGTTTTCAAAGTTTTTTCTGCTGCAGATGATGAAGATGTTGTCACAAAAAAATGTCTCTGTGTCACAATTGTGAATGAAAAATCAAAAAAATGCCAGCAAATGATTGAACCTCTTTTATGTGGAATAGTTTTAGGATTAGTTCCAATAACCCTTCTAGGATTATTTGTTAGCGCGTGGAATCAATATAGGAGAGGATCAGGAATGTTAGATATGGATTAAAAAAGTCAATTTTGATTGACCATAAGTCCTAACATCATAAATATTCCAGAGAATATTCGTCTTAATATCTATATCTAATGAATGTTCGCAGATAACAATAGTACCTTTCTTTATAAAATTACAATTAAATATTTGATTTAAAACTAATTCATGGTAATTAGCTCTATATGGGGGATCTAAAAAGATAAAGTCAAATTTTATTTTATTAAAATCATTTGAAGAGAAGATATTCCTCTCAGTATTTGGCTTAGTCCAAATTAATACATCTTTGCAAATAACTTCAATATCATTTTTTCGATTATCTATATTTTGCAACGAGTGAAGATTTTTTAAACATATTTTTGAATTGTTTTTATTTTTTTCAATTGCAACTATTTTTTTTGCTCCATGATTATAGGCTTCACAGGACACAGCACCTGTTCCGCTAAATAAATCTAACCAATTAGAATTTTCTACAGTATTTTTCAAAATATTAAAAATTGCTTCCCTAACCATTAAGGTTGTTGGCCTAGTATCTATATTTCTCGAGCTTTCAAGCCTTCGTCCTCCAATTAACCTCAAATTTGTTTTCATATATCACAAATCAAATTATTGAATACTTTTAACCCATCGACGTAAAAGCTTTTCACCAGTTTTCCCTGATTTTTCAGGATGAAACTGGCAAGCCATTAAATTATCTCGTTCTATCATTGCTGTTAATTTTTCAGAACCATAACTAACATTTGCAGTTATTAAATTATTATTTGATGGTACCGCATGATAAGAATGAACAAAATATACCCAATTATTTATTTCATCCACTTTTAATAAGCTATTTTTTCTTATAGGAAGAAGTTCACACCAACCAACATGAGGGATTCTTTGATCAGACAATTGAGGGATTTTTTTTATTTGGCCCTTTACTATTCCAAGTCCATTAATTGTACCTTCATCACTTGATTCAAAAAGTAATTGCAATCCAAGACAAATCCCTAAAAATGATTTACCACTTTTAATCCAATTTTTAATATCAATTATTAATTCTGTTTTACTGAGATTATTAATAGCAGGATCAAATGAACCAACTCCTGGAAGTATTAATGCTTTACAGTCTTTTATTTGATGATTATTTTTTATTAAAATTATTTCTTCTTCAAGGCTTTCTAAGGCTTTTGTTACGGAATGAATGTTACCCATCCCATAGTCTATGAGTCCTATTTTAGCCAACACCTTATTTTATAAGTGTTTTGATAAGGTACTTGAAAGAGTCGCTTTTGGTACTGCTCCAACAACAGTGTCAACTTTTTGACCACCTTTGAAGATCATTAAGGTTGGGATACTTCTGATTCCATATTGGCTTGCAACATTTGGATTCTCGTCTGTATTTAATTTAAATACTTTAATTTTCCCTTCAAAGTCTTTAGAAATCTCCTCCACAACTGGGGCGACCATCCTGCAAGGTCCACACCAAGGAGCCCAAAAATCAACTAAGACTGGCAGTTCACTTTGCAAAACTTCTTTGTCAAATGAAGAATCAGTTACGGCGGCGGCTGATGACATAATTTAGATATTCCTTTAAGAAAATTTAGCAAGCTATTCTTTTAAGTGATGATTTCATTACAGATAAAAACATATAAGTAACAAAACGACTTAAAAAAGCCCGATAAATCGGGCGATTTGGTGTGTGAGGAGTATGGGGTTTCCCCCATAAATTAATGATAACTCCTTAAGAGAAATTTTTGACATTTAAATCGATAAATTTTTATGTTACTTACCCATTCCAAGTTGTTGAGCTTTTTGATACACTTTACCCTCTGTTAAGAGAGAGGGTGCAATTACAATCTCTACATTTTGCATTTCTTTAATATCTTTAGCTCCAAGAGTACTCATTGAAGTTCTAATAGCTCCAAGTAAATTATGTGTCCCATCATCAAGTAATGCAGGTCCTTTAATAATTCTTTCTAAAGAACCAGTAGAGCCTACCTCAATTCTTGTACCTCTAGGTAAAATTGGACTAGGAGTTGCCATTCCCCAGTGAAAACCATTACCTGGCGCACTAGAAGATTTAGCTATAGGAGACCCGATCATTACTGCATCAGCACCACAAGCAAGACATTTACAAATATCTCCACCAGTAATTATCCCCCCATCAGCAATTACTGGGACATATCGACCAGTTTCTTCAAAATAATTATCTCTTGCTGAACTGCAGTCAGATATTGCTGTTGCCTGAGGTATGCCAATACCTAAAACACCTCTAGAAGTACAAGCAGCACCTGGACCAATTCCTACCATAAGACCTGCTACACCTGCTTTCATAAGAAGGTCTGCAACTTCATAAGTCACACAATTTCCAGCAATAACGGGAACTTTTAAAGATTGACAGAGACTTTTAATATTTAATGTCTCCTTTCCATCCATACCTAAATGCTCTGTTGAAACTACTGTTCCCTGTAGAAAAAATAAATCTATTTTTGATTTGACAAGTGTTTCTTTAAATTTAATAGCAGCTTGAGGAGTTCCACTTAAAGCGGCTATCCCTCCTTTTTCTTTAATTTCATTAATTCTTTTAATTATTAGGTCTTCTTTTATAGGTTCACTATATATTTTTTGCATTAGAGGAACGAATTCACTTTTCCCAACAGATGAGATTTGACTTAATATTTCTTTTGGATTTTCATATCTAGTTTGAATACCCTCCATATTAAGAACACCAAGAGCTCCTAACTCTGAAAGCTCTACAGCTGTATCTACATCAACCACACTATCCATTGCACTCGCAATAATTGGAATTTCTCTTTTAACATTTCCAATTGACCAAGAAGGATTAGTTAAATCATAATCTAGAGTTCGAGTCCCAGGAACTAACGCTATTTCATCAATACCATAAGCTCTTCTAACTTTTTTGTTTAAACCAATTTCGATATTCACGATTTTTTTATTTATTCTGATTAAATTAACAACTAAAGGGGTAATAAGCCAATAATTATTGAAAAACAAAAGAGTTTTTTTATTATTTGTGTATAAATGTGAGTATTTGAAAATTAATTATTAGCTTTTTTTTATTCATTCTGACAATCAGGGATTATTATTAAATAAAGGTCTTTTATATGTCTGATATTGTTGATTCTGAGAATTCTGGTTTGAGTGAAAATTACGATCGAATCATTCAGACTGATTTAAGAAATGAGATGTCACGCTCTTATCTAGAGTATGCGATGAGTGTTATCGTCGGACGTGCTCTCCCTGATGCAAGAGATGGATTAAAGCCAGTTCATAGAAGGATTTTATATGCGATGTATGAGCTTGGTTTAACAAGCGGTAGGCCATATAGAAAATGTGCGAGGGTAGTTGGAGAGGTTTTAGGAAAGTACCATCCTCATGGAGATACTGCTGTTTACGATGCATTAGTACGTATGGCACAGGATTTTTCTATGAGAATGCCATTAATTGATGGACATGGGAACTTCGGGTCCGTAGATAATGATCCCCCTGCCGCGATGAGATATACAGAATCACGTCTTCAATCCCTAACAGATGAAAGTTTGCTCGAGGATATTGAATCTGAGACTGTGGATTTTTCAGATAATTTTGATGGCTCACAACAAGAACCAAATGTTTTACCCGCTAGGATCCCGCAACTCCTTTTAAATGGATCATCAGGTATTGCTGTTGGAATGGCAACTAATATACCCCCGCATAATTTAGGAGAATTAATCGATGGTCTTAAAGCTATAATCAAAAATCCCTCAACAGAAGATAAAGAACTTTTTGAATTAATTAAAGGCCCAGATTTTCCAACTGGAGGCCAGATATTAGGAAGAGATGGTATCAAAGAGACCTTCAAATCTGGGAAAGGGTCAATAACGATGAGAGGGGTTGCAGATATTGAACAAATTAAATCTCCTGGAAGAGCAGAAAAAGATGCCGTAATAATTACTGAGCTTCCATTTCAAACTAATAAAGCCGCTCTTATAGAAAGAATCGCAGATCTAGTAAATGAGAAAAGATTAGATGGGATATCAGATATTAGAGATGAAAGTGATAGAGATGGGATGAGAATTGTAATTGAGCTTAAAAGAGATGCCTATCCTCAAGTTGTTCTAAATAATTTATTTAAAATAACACCTCTACAAAATAACTTTAGTGCAAATATTTTAGCTCTTGTCAACGGAGAACCTACAACCCTTTCTCTCAGAAAAATGCTAGATGTATTTTTAGAATTTAGAATTGAAACAATAAAAAGAAGAACAAGTTTCTTATTGAAAAAAGCAGAGGAGAGAGATCACATTATTAAGGGTCTTCTTTTAGCCCTTGACGCTATGGATAATATTATAAATTTAATAAGATCTGCAAAAGATACGAATTCAGCGAGAGAACAACTGCAAAATGATCATGAATTATCTGTAATTCAAGCAGATGCAATTTTACAAATGCAATTAAGAAGATTAACAGCTTTAGAGGCCGATAAAATTAAAGCAGAGCATGATGAACTTACAAGGAAGATTACAGATTACAAAAAAATATTGAGTGATAAGGAGAGAATAAATGAAATTATTCTTGAAGAGCTTAGTAAAATAGATGAAAGATTTTCATCTCCGAGAAAAACAGAGATTCTCAATTTAGGCGGGGGGCTTGATGATATTGACTTAATAGCTAACGAAAGATCCGTTGTTTTATTAACGACTGCAGGATACTTAAAAAGAATGCCTGTAAGTGAATTCGAATCTACAAGCAGGGGGTCTAGAGGTAAAGCTGGAACAAAGAATCAAGAAGATGATGAAGTTAAATTATTCATAAGCTGTAATGATCATGATACTCTTTTACTTTTCAGTGATAGAGGGGTAGCTTATGCACTCCCAGCTTATCGAGTACCTATGAGTAGTAGAACAGCTAAAGGGACTCCCTCTGTTCAACTACTCCCAATACCAAGAGAAGAACAAATTACTTCTCTTGTTTCAGTAGATTCCTTCGATAACGAGTGTTATTTATTAATGCTCACCAAAGCTGGATTTATAAAAAGGACTCCATTATCCGCTTTTTCAAAAGTAAGATCAAATGGTCTAATAGCTATTAATCTAGAAGAAGGAGATGCTTTAACCTGGGTTAGATTATCAACAGAAGGAGATAGTGTCTTAATTGGGTCGAGCAGAGGAATGACTATTCATTTTAGGTTAGATATTCATGAATTAAGACCTCTTGGAAGAACTGCTAGAGGTGTTAAATCAATGAACTTAAAAGAAGGAGATAAACTTGTATCAATGGATGTTTTAAGTTGTATCATGGTTGATCAATTAGCAAATCTTGAAGAGGAAGATATTGAAAATGAGAATGAGGAAGATCTTGAAAGTAAGTCTTTAAAAGGACCTTGGGTTCTAGTAGCCAGTGCTTTTGGTCTTGGGAAAAGAGTTCCAGTTACAAAATTTAGATTACAAAAACGTGCGGGTATGGGACTAAGAGCAATTAAATTCAGAATCAAAGATGATTCACTCGTCGGCCTTAAGGTTCTTGGAGAAGGTGAAGAATTACTTTTGGTTACCGAAAAAGGTGTAATTGTAAGAACCAATGCCGATAAAATCTCTCAACAATCAAGAGCTGCTACAGGAGTAAAATTACAACGACTAGATGATGGAGATCATTTATCCGAGGTTGTGTTAGTTCCTCACGAACAAATTGAAGAAGATCAATTAATTTCCAATGAAGAAGAAACTTAAAAACCTTTAGATTAGAAAGTTCTTATGGAAATTCTTGATATTTTGATATTAGGTTCTGGGCCTGCAGCATTATGTTTAGCTTCAGAATTAGCCAAACAAAATCTTAATATCAAGGGGATATCAACAAAATCTCCTTATGAAAAATGGGAAAACACATATGGGATTTGGGCTTCTGAGTTAGAAGAATTTGGTTTAGCGTCTTTGTTATCTCATAGATGGTCAAAAACTGTAAGCTATTTTGGAGATGGAATAAAGGACAAAGGGAATAGTCCTACAAAACATTATTATGATTATGGTTTAATTAATCAGGAAGCTTTTCAAAATGAACTTTTGAAGACCTGCAAAGGTATTCAGTGGTTAAATGAAACTGCAAAATTAATTACTTCAGAAAACAAGATTTCTGAAGTAATTTGTTCATCAGGGTTAAAACTAAAGGCAAGATTAGTAATCGATGCAAGCGGACATAAGAGTAAATTTGTAAAAAGACCATTTTTAAAAGAAGTCGCACAGCAAGCTGCTTATGGAATCGTCGGTAAATTTTCTACTCCTCCTGTAAAAAAAGATCAATTTGTTTTAATGGATTTTCGTTCTGACCATTTAGAGGATGAAGAGTTGTTAAAATCTCCCTCTTTTCTTTACGCAATGGATTTAGGTAATGAAACTTATTTTGTTGAAGAGACATCACTAGCTAGTTATCCTTCTTTTTCACAAGACCATCTAAAAAAAAGACTTTTAAGTAGATTAAATAACAAGGGTATAAAAGTAGTAGAAATTTTTCATGAGGAGAATTGCTTATTCCCTATGAATTTACCATTACCATATAAGAAACAATCGGTTCTTGGTTTTGGAGGAGCCGCAAGTATGGTTCATCCCGCATCTGGATATATGATTGGATCTCTATTAAGAAGAGCTCCACTTCTCGCTGAAAAATTAGCAATCTTTTTGAAAGAACCAAACTTTAGTTCACTAGAATTAGCCACTAAAGGATGGTCAGTCTTATGGCCATATGAATTAATTCAAAGACATAGGCTCTATCAATACGGGCTAAGGAGATTAATGAGCTTTGATGAAAGTAGATTAAGATCTTTCTTTTCTAATTTTTTCAAATTGTCAACGGAAGAATGGGTAGGTTTTTTAACCAATACTCTTCCATTACCTAAATTGATTTATGTAATGAGTAAAATGTTTATAAATTCACCTTTAAAAGTTAAGCTTGGGATGTTAAAGATAAAATGAAATTCTTATGATTGCCAATCTTCAATTCTTATATTAGGGAATATCTTATCTTCTTCTTCAATATTATTGAGAAATTCATAATCAATAAAAGATTTATCTTCTAACATCTCAATTAATTTCCAGAATCTAAAAAGATGTCTATCAATCCTTTCTTTAGCGAGTTCGGTTGTAGTTCCAGCCTTTAAAATGAAACTCCAATCAGAGGATTCGGACAGAAGCAACTCTCTTGCTGCTTGCTTTAATAATCTTAAAGAGAAATCATCATTAAAGTTCTTACTAGATAATTCAATAAAAACAGCACCAGCTTTTGTGATTTCTGGAACTATCCATGCGTTTTTATCATTAAGCCAATAATTATGAAATCCGCCCTGACCCCAGCTTGAAGGAGATGGATCACAAATTTGAAGGTCAGGATTTTGAAGAAGGATTTCCCTTAGGTTTGTAAGCTTAATGAAATATTTTGTAGATTTTTTAAGTATATTTTCTATAAATCTTGGTCCTTCATACCACCAATGTCCAAATAGTTCGGCATCAAATGGAGCAATTAACAAAGGTTCGAATGATGCGGATAAAGAAAGGTTCTTTAATTGTTTAGATCTTGATAAAAGATAATTGTCAGCATGTTCTTCAACTTTTTTTATAGCTTTATCTTCTATATAAAATTCTTTTTCACCTAATGAACAATCATTACTTGTAATTCTATGAAATTTCAATCCTAAAGGCCTGCTTGTTGGAATTCCTTTTTTTTGTAGTTCTGTGGAAGACAATTCCCACCCTAAGTCTTTATGAAATTCCCTATAAACTGGATTCCCTGGGTATCCCTCTCTTGAGGACCAAACTGGCAATGTTGATTCACTATCTCTCCCAAAAAAAGCCACCCCTTTTTTTGAACAAATAGGTGCATATACTCCATACCTTGGCCTTGGTGATCCATTTAAAATCCCATGACCGTCTAAAACTGCATATCTAATTCCGCAATTAAGTAATATCTCATCAAGGTTTTCATAATAAGCGCACTCAGGTAACCAAATCCCTAATGGTCTTGTTCCAAAAATAACTTCATGACTTCTTATTGCCGTATTTATTTGACCTAACACTGTTTCAGGATTTTCTCTAAGGATTGGTAAATATCCATGTGTTGCTGCACAAGTAAGGATATCTAAATTTCCAGTCAAATTTAAATTTTTAAATCTTTCAATCAAATCTCCAGAACATTTTTCCCAATATAAATAATTATTTTTAATATTTCTTAGAAGAAATTCAGATGCAGCTTGTTCTTTTTTAGGTAAATCATTCAAAAATTCTATTCTTGTTTTAATCCAAGATGAGTATTTCTTTTGAATTTGTTTATTTTGAAGAAGTGATAATAAGGTTGGAGATAAACTGAGGGTTAATTTTGTATTGCTAGTATCTTTCTTTTTGCTTGATTCCATTACTTGAAGTAATGGAATATAACATTCGAGTATTGCTTGGAATAACCAATCTTCTTCTAAGGAATTTTTTTCATTTTTTCTAACATATGGGAGATGAGCGTGTAGAACTATTGCCAATCTGCCTAAGTAATTTTTATTAGGGAAAGGCCCATTCATAGTTTTTTAAAGATTATGATCAAAGTTCGTTTAAAATGTCAAAATTTACTTTTAGGCAGATATTTAATTATTTAATTTTGTATAAATAATACTTTATTAAACAAATATAAAAACTTCTTTCTTATAAAATTTTACCAAAAATAATAAGGTTATGATTCCTATGGACAGGGTTTATTTATACATATCTAGTAATTTTTTTTTAATTAGCTTAATATAGGATTAATTGTAATTAATAAATGTCCAAAGCTCCTGGCAGAATATTGATCTTTGATACGACACTGAGAGATGGTGAGCAATCCCCTGGTGCGAGTCTAAATCT
>ERZ802830.587-NODE-587-length-36431-cov-8.88391_pt1 | contig 36431 bp, 32 predicted proteins | sample MGYA00345654_ERZ802830 | MGnify/ENA primary metagenome ERZ802830 (study PRJEB30503, sample SAMEA104212375) | marine metagenome | biome: Westerlies Biome; feature: [SRF] surface water layer (ENVO:00010504) within the epipelagic zone...; material: water... | reverse complement strand
ATGGCTATTCACTGAAAGATAGCGCTTACCCTTTTTCCCACAAGGGTTGGCACAATCAAATATATTACGATGCTCTTCTTTTAAGTGCGGAGAACCTTCTAGTGTCATCGTTCCACAGACATGGTCATTAGCAGCGTCAATGTCACTTTTGCTAAATCCGAGATGCCTGAGCAGATCAAAAGTCGGGTCGTTTAATTTAGTCCCTGGTATCCCTAGAACATCCGTACAAAACTCAGCTCCGAGCGTCCACTGGTTGAAAACAAATCGGATATCAAAAGCTGATCCGAGAGCACCTTCAACTTTATCAAGCTCAACTTTACTAAAACCGTGGCCAGCCAAACTAGTATGATTTATCACTGGTGCGTTCCCAATGGTGCCGTGTCCCACTGCATATGAAATAATTTCCTCAACTTGAGCCGAACTATATCCAAGCTTTTCGAGCGCTGCCGGAACTGACCTGTTAATAATTTTAAAATAGCCACCTCCAGCAAGTTTCTTAAACTTTACTAAAGCAAAATCTGGCTCAATCCCAGTTGTGTCGCAGTCCATTACCAGCCCAATGGTACCAGTCGGTGCTATTACGGAAACTTGCGCATTTCGGAAACCAAATTTTTCACCCAATTTTCGAGCGTCGTCCCAGCACTTGATTGACAGCTTAACCAGATCGCCATCTGGACAACTTTTGTGATCTAGAGGAACTGGTTTCACTGCAAGATCTTCATAACCGTCAGTTTTACCATGAGCCGCAACCTGATGGTTTCGTATGACGCGTTGCATATGCTTTGCGTTCTTTTCATAGCCTGGAAACGGCCCGACCTCACTCGCTATTTCAGCTGACGTCGCATATGAAGCCCCGGTCATAATTGCTGTTAAGGCTCCGCACAAAGCTCTACCCTCTTCGCTGTCATAACTAAAACCCATATTCATAAGAAGGCCGCCTATATTAGCGTAACCAAGTCCCAAGGTCCGGAAATCATAGGATCTTTGTGCTATTTCTTTTGATGGGAATTGTGCCATTAAAACCGAAATCTCCAGTGTCAATGTCCACAATCTGGTAGCATGTACATAGCTATTTGAATCAAACTTTCCATCAACCAAGAACGTTAACAAATTCATCGAAGCCAAGTTACATGCAGTATCATCTAAAAACATATATTCCGAGCATGGATTTGATCCCCGGATTTCACCATCTTCTGGGCATGTGTGCCAGGCATTAACAGTGTCGTGAAACTGGATACCAGGGTCAGCACATGCCCACGCTGCATGCCCAACATCCGCCCACAACTTTCGTGCTTTTATCGTTTTTGCAACCGAGCCGTCCGTTCGTCGAATTAGTTCCCAATCATCGTCATTCTCAACGGCCTTAAGAAAGGAATCCTTAACCCTTATAGAGTTGTTTGAATTTTGACCTGAGACGGATGCATATGCCTCCGAATCCCAATCAGTATCATATGTTGGAAATTCTATGCTAGCGTATCCCTGTTTCGCGTAATCTAGTACTCTTTTGACATAAGTTTCCGGTATCGATACTTTCTTTGCTTCGCGTATTGCTGCCTTCAAGGATGTATTCTTAGCTGGATCAACGGCGTCTTCATTACTACCATCCCACTGACGTATAGCTGTAAAAATCTCATTCAACCGTTGCTCGTGAACTTTTGAACCAGCAACGATGCTTGCAACCTTTTGTTCTTCCTTCACCTTCCAATTAATAAATTCTTCAATGTCAGGGTGATCTGCATCGCAAATAACCATTTTTGCTGCTCGCCGAGTTGTGCCGCCTGATTTTATTGCACCTGCAGCCCTATCTCCAATTTTTAAAAACCCCATAAGACCAGAAGAGGCGCCCCCACCTGATAAGCTTTCTCCATCACCCCTGAGAGAACTAAAGTTTGTTCCCGTGCCGGAACCATATTTGAATAAACGGGCCTCTCGCACCCAAAGATCCATAATACCACCTTCATTTACGAGGTCATCACTAACGGATTGAATAAAGCAAGCGTGAGGCTGCGGGTGCTCATAAGCCGATTCAGATCTCACAAGCTGACCAGATTTATAATCAACGTAATGATGCCCCTGCCCTGGACCATCTATCCCATAAGCCCAGTGTAGACCTGTATTAAACCATTGTGGACTGTTTGGAGCAGCCATTTGGGTTGCTAACATGTATCGCATTTCATCAAAGTAGGACTGTGCGTCTTCTTCTTCCGTAAAGTAGCCACCTTTCCAGCCCCAGTAAGCCCATGCCCCAGCGAGACGATCGAAAACCTGTTTTGATGAATTTTCACCGGCTAAAGCTGTGGTAGAGGATGATTTCTTGGACCTCCAGAGAAAATCCGGCACATCCTTTTCTTTAATCTTCTTTAGTTCCGCAGGAACGCCCGCCTTTCTAAAATACTTTTGTGCTATAACATCACTGGCAACCTGGGACCAAGTATCTGGCACTTCAACGTCATCAAGTTTGAATACTATTGTGCCATCCGGATTTCTGATCTCAGACGTCGTTTTAATAAAGTTTATGCCTGCGTACGCATCTTCACCTGCTACTGTAAATTTTCTTTTAATCTTCATTTTTCTTCTGCCCCATACAACAATTCTTTTTAAAGGGATTTTTTTCGAAGAGAGTGGCCCGTCCCAGTGAAGGTTTTTCTACCCAACCAGCTGTTGACATCGTTTTGATGTTCTTTCGGGAAATGACCGCTCCACCACTACATATTGTGGTTGAACCCCTAGCTCACACAACTTGACGTATTTTTGTGGTGATGGTCAACGTTTTTTTTAAAAAAAATTTCATGTTTTTCTCTTGACCTCAAAATAAACGATCTCGTTCACAAGCAGTAAGACGAAAATTTAAATTAATCGGGATGTTAAGTTCAAATAATTTTTCTATATATTTTGATCGCTTAGCTAAATTTATTAATTCAATCACCCAAAACTATTCTTGAGTGAATCACTCAAATTGATAACTTGAAAAAATCTTGTTGAAAGTTTTTTTTTAAAAAAATAACACTCATTAATTCAAATTTAGCTGAACATCCTACCCTAACAGAATAACGCGGTAAGAGAATCTATGCAATTTTTCTTGAAAGTTGAAAATAATTTATTTTTTTTATTATGGTCGGGACGGCAAGATTCGAACTTGCGACCCCCTGTACCCAAAACAGGTGCGCTACCAGGCTGCGCTACGCCCCGACTTAATGCTGTACTAAACAAACAAGTTACTTTTGGAAAGAGCTTATTTGCATAAAGCTTAATTGTATTAATACCTAGCAATAAGGCTCTACTGAACTAACATAATCCGAAAGATTTAAGAGCCAGTTTGAATCTATTTCAAATTCTCGCGTTAATCCGCCGTTTATCTCTAGAACGAAAGATACTCCATTACCTGCCGTTATTTTTTTTTCGCTCATTCTTGGTACATTTTCAAAGATTCTAATTATTCGTCCTTCATAGTCAGAGAAAACGATATCTAAGGATATCAATGTATTTTTCATCCAAAATTGCGGGGCGCTCGGCTTATTGTAAACAAACAACATACCCATATTTTTGGCTAGTTTTTTTCTGTTCATTAAACCAAGTGCTCGTTCATCTGGCTCATCGGCCACTTCTGCCTGAATAGTTGCACTCCGGCTCTTGTCGAACCTATTCTCAATAAGAACAGTTGTATATTTTTTGCAATTTGCACCCGCAAAAACTTCCTTTGGAAAAAATAAATGTCCGCAAGTTATAAAAAAAAATGAAAAAACCAGCCAACAAGCATAATTATTTTTTCGATAAATGTTCAATGTAAGTTTTCTACCACCAGCTTTTAGGGGTTTAGACGCTGCACATCCCAAGTATTTTCTAAGGCGCTCCTACTCCATCTAAATCTATCATGAAGCCGAGCTTCTCCATCAGCCCAAAATTCAATTTCTAAAGGTTTAATACGCCACCCCCCCCAAAACGGAGGCCGACTTGGACTGTCTCCATACTTTTCTTCAAAGTATTCTACTTTCTCCAATAAATGCGCTTTTGACACCAATGGTTGTGATTGGATAGAGGCCCAAGCTCCAACTCTACTTTTAATTGAGCGGCTCTGATAATAAAGATCAGCCATCCGTCCATTTTCCCTTTCAACCTGACCTCTCACTCTTATTTGCCTCCTTAACGATTTTGAATGCCACACAAACGCAGCCTTTTGATTGTTAGAAATTTCTGTAGATTTAACACTACCGTAGTTCGTGTAAAAAACAAAAGAAGACTCTTCGATTTCACGAAGCAAGACCATCCGAACATTCGGCATTCCATCTGAATCAACTGTGGATAATGCAATAGCATCAGGATCATTAATCTCTGTTTTACTCGCGTCCTTAAACCATCGCTTGAAAATTTGAAATGGGTCATCACCAAAAAATACATCGCTTTTATCAGCCATCTTTTTCTACCTATCTTTCCAATTTAAAATAAAATAAATTATTTTTATCATTACGCTTTACCTTGATGAAAATGAAACAATAATTTAAAGGCCAAGCAACTTGTATCGTTGGAGTTTTACTAATGTCAAATATGCTCATGAAGGGTAAGCGTGGATTAATAATGGGGCTTGCTAATGACAAATCAATTGCTTGGGGAATAGCCAAGCAATGCGCAGATGCGGGTGCTGAACTTGTTTTTTCTTATCAAGGCGAAGCTCTTAAAAAAAGAGTATTGCCTTTAGCAAACTCTGTTGGATCTGATTTTTTATTAGAATGCGATGTCAGTGATCAAGGAAGTCTCGATGACTTATTTTCAGAGATAAAAAAACGATGGGGAGCGCTAGATTTTGTGGTGCATGCAATAGGTTTTTCAGATAAGTCAGAATTAAGAGGTCGGTATGTTGAGACTAGCAGAGAAAATTTTTTAAATACAATGGATATATCGGTATATTCTTTTACCGCCGTCACAAAAAGAGCATCTGAACTTATGACACATGGAGGCTCTATTTTGACTCTCACTTATTATGGGGCAGAACAAGTCATGCCCCATTACAATGTAATGGGTGTTGCCAAAGCTGCACTTGAAGCATCAGTGATGTATCTTGCTGAAGACTTGGGAAAAGATGGAATCCGCGTGAATGCGATTTCGGCTGGACCGATAAAAACACTGGCAGCTAGCGGAATTGGAGATTTTAGGTATATCCTGAAATGGAATGAATTAAATTCCCCCTTGAGAAGAAATGTCACAATTGAAGACGTCGGAAAATCTGGCCTTTATTTATTGTCAGATTTAGGCTCCGGAGTTACTGGTGAAACAGTTCATGTCGATGCAGGATACCATGTTGTAGGTATGAAAGCCGTAGATGCTCCAGATATTGATGTTGTAACAGGAAAAACAGAGAAATGAGTGAAAGATTACCACATGAAAAAGGCTTCCATATAAGTTGGGATCAACTTCACAGGGACGCAAGAGCTTTAGCATGGCGATTAGATGGAAAGGGACCAGAAAACGGAGCCTGGAAAGCCGTGGTCGCTATCACTCGTGGAGGAATGGCACCAGCTATGATAGTAGCCAGAGAATTAGATATCCGAAAAGTAGACACAATAAGTGTAAAGTCCTATGACCATCAATCCCAATCAGAACCCCAAATATTGAAGTCTCCAGATTCCAAACTCATCGGAGATGGGACAGGAATATTAATTATTGATGATTTAGTAGACACTGGAAAAACACTCGAAGCTGTGAGATCATTTATGCCAAAGGCTCATGTGGCTACTGTTTACGCCAAACCTTTGGGGCGAGATCAGGTTGAGACTTTCATCACAGAAGTAAGTCAGGATACTTGGATTTTCTTTCCATGGGATATGGCCCTTCAATACGTCGAACCCTATAGAGATAATGAATAGATTTGTAGCAAATGTTCTAAAACTACCTGCTTGCTACTAAGCAATAAGGACTTTAGAAAAGCTGCAGTCGTTCCGTAGGAAAATATTATGACAAAAAGCAAAACTTCAGTTTCAAAAATCTTTGTTTGGATTTTACTTGGATTTCTATTTGTGGGCCTAGTAGGATTTGGCACAGGAAATTTAAGTGGAAATGTAAAAACAATTGGAAAAATTGGTGACACAGAGATCACGGTTAACCAATATGTTCGAGCTCTCCAAAGCGAGCTGCGAAATTCCAGTCAACAGTTTGGACAACAACTCACACTTCAGCAACTCCAAGCTTTCGGGATCCAACAAAGAGTGCTTGCCCGGTTAGTTACGGATAAATTACTTGAAAATGAGGCCTCTAAACTTTCATTATCGGTTGATGATCAAACTGTACGAAACAACATAGTCGCGCTTAATGCATTTAAGGGCCCAGACGGTAGCTTCAACCAGGACGCATATAATTATGCCCTTGAAAATGCAGGGTATACATCTGCTGAATTTGAAGAGGAGATAAGAGCTGAAACATCTCGTAATATTCTCTCACAAAGTATTTTATCAGGAATCGTAATTAATAGTCTTCAAGCACAAATGTTAGCATCTTTTCTTCTTGAGGAGAGAAGCTTTAATATTCAGACCTTCACACTTGATAATGTAAATATTAGCACCAAAAATCCATCCATTGCGGATTTAAAAACGTTTTTAGAAGACAACATAGATACATATACGGTTCCTAAAGGAAAGAAGATTACATATGCCGCCTTGCAACCCAAAATGCTCCTCGATTCAGTTGAAACTAACGAGACGATTTTGAGAAGTATTTATGAGGAAAACAAACAAGAATACAACCAATCTGAACAAAGAACCTTAGATAGATTATCTTTTTTAACTGTCGACGAGGCAAACTCTGCCATCTCTGATATGAATTCAAATATAACTGATTTTGATAAGTTAATTTTAGATCGAAACCTTACCAACAAAGATGTACTTTATGGTACTTTCACAAAAGAACAGTTGCTCGATGGAAACGAACTGGTCTTTGCCGCAAAAGCCAATGAGTACGTCGGGCCAATAGAAACTGACCTTGGTCCTGTAATATTTCGAGTACGGGAAATAATTTCAGCGACAAGCACTTCATATGAAGAAGTTAAATCCACTTTAGAAAAAGACTATAAGTTATCAGAGTCCATAAAATTAATTGATGCCAAAATAGAAGAGGCCCAGAATTTACTTGCAGCTGGAGGAACTTTAGATGATCTAAAAACAGAAATGGGTTTTGAAATAGAAAAAATCTTATTCAACGCCGAAGAAAATATACCCATTCTAGAGAATAAAAATTTTTATGAGACTGCCCAGAAAGCCAAAGTTAATGATTTTCCAGAAATTAAAGAGCTATCAGGTGGTGGGCTGTTCGCCCTTCGCGTAGATGAAGACGTTGATGCACGACTAAGGAAAGTCGATGAAATACGCACAGAACTAACCAATGCGTGGCAAGAACAGCAAGTTCAAATTGAACTAGATGATTTTGCTAAAGATTTGCTCAGTAAAAATCAATACAAAGGCGAAATTCTAAATTTTAACAAGCAAACAAGAGAAAAGATCCTGCCCGACTTACCCGCAGAAATTATCACTGAAGTTTTCAATCTATCAATTGGGGAAGGAACTATAGTTAGCGGAGATCAAAAAAGTTATATTGTACGATTAAAAGACATTTCAAATGCCGACTTGTCTTCAGATAATGCAAAACTTTTGGTTAGCCAAATAAAGAACCAAATTAACAACAGTCTCTCAGCTGACCTTTTTGAAAGCTTTGCCACCATGGCAAGAGTGAATTCCAAACTTAATCTTAATGAACAAGCTGTAAATGCAGTTCATTCAAGTTTTCAATAGTTTTAGTTGTGACTGTATCTCCCAATTTTTCAGATTTCCAAAAGGAATATGAGGCTGGACGAAATCAAGTAGTATTTTCGAAACTTACTTCCGATTTAGAGACTCCGGTATCAATCATGTTAAAATTGGCTGGAGCAAAAAAAAATTCTTTTATCTTGGAGTCGGTAACCGGAGGTGAAACAAGAGGAAGGTATTCTATAATTGGAATGGAGCCAGATCTTATTTGGAAATGTGAAGGAAACCATAGTTTTCATAGTTCTGGAAAAGATGAATTTACCAATATTAAAGGAAATCCACTTACAGTTTTTCGAAATATACTAGAACAAAGCAAAATCAATTTACCTGACGATCTCCCTCAGGCATCTGCAGGATTATTTGGGTATTTTGGTTATGATATGGTTCGGCATGTCGAAGACTTACCGAATATTAATCCTGATAAAATTGGACTACCGGATGCTATGTTCATACGTCCAACAATAATTGCAGTATTAGACGGCGTTAAAGGCGAAGTAATTTTAGTTTCCCCTGTATTTTGTGACACCCAAACTTCCTGCAAAATTGCCTATGAAAGGGCTCAAAGCAAAATTTCAAAGGCAGTTTTTGAATTAAAAAAGCAAATTATTACAAATCGAAATTTAGGAAAGTCAGGCAAAATTGAGGAACCTTCTTCAAATCTTACAAAAGAAGAGTACAAATCAGCAGTCAAAAAAGCCAAAGCTTACATAAAGCAAGGCGATATATTTCAGGTTGTACCTTCTCAGAGATGGACACAAAGTTTTTCTTATTCTCCTTTTTCTCTCTACAGATCTTTACGAAGAACTAACCCCTCTCCTTTCATGTTTTTTTTCAATTTTGGGAATTTTCAGGTTATTGGTGCAAGTCCTGAAATCCTAGTTCGTGTATTTGGAAACGAAGTTACAATCAGACCAATAGCTGGCACGCGTCCAAGAGGGGCTACACCAGAGGAAGATAAAGCATTAGAAGCAGACTTGCTGGCAGATAAAAAGGAGTTAGCTGAGCATCTTATGCTGCTAGATTTGGGTAGAAACGATATTGGAAGAGTTGCCAAAATAGGAACTGTTAAACCTACAGAGAAGTTTATTATTGAACGTTATAGTCATGTTATGCACATCGTATCGAACGTAGTCGGTGAATTAAGTGACGAACACGATGCTGTTTCAGCTTTCTTTGCTGGAATGCCTGCCGGAACGGTATCCGGCGCTCCAAAAGTAAGAGCAATGGAAATTATTGACGAACTAGAGCCAGAAAAACGCGGTGTATATGGCGGAGGTGTTGGCTACTTTAGTTCTGGGGGTGATATGGATATGTGTATTGCATTGCGGACTGCTGTTTTAAAAGATGAAAAACTGTATATTCAAGCCGGAGGTGGCGTGGTGTTTGATAGCGACCCTGAAGTTGAATATATGGAAACAGTTCACAAGTCTAATGCAATAAGAAAAGCTGCCGCAGATGCAGCAATGTTTGAAAACTGACATTAATATAATTTAAATTTTTTTATTTTATAATAAAAACAGTGCTTTTTGGAAAAAAGCTAATCTCTAATTTTTTATTAAGCTATCTCTATTTTTACTCAAAATTTCAGGCTGTACTGGGCCCTCATTCATTTCTTGGTTGATTTGAAGAATTGAAGAAACAGTTGAATTAGGTGCTATTTCATTCAATTTGGAAGGATTTTTGATTGAACTATTGAAATTTAGTTTGCGGCTCGTATTGGGTGCAGTGATAGCAGCATTATTATAGTTGATTTGATTTATAGCTCCTGAAACTAATGAGCTATGTTCTATGGAATTAACGAATTCTGAACTATCCAGGATTTTAATATTGAAGTTCTTAGGAGCTTTGGGGGATATAACTCCCATAATGGTAGATACTAAAGCTAACGAAACACAACCAAAAAGAAATCCTGATATTATTCCCTTCACAGAACAAAACCTTTCATTTGATTAGAACCTTTACATTTTTTTCGTTGTCTTTGCTTATCAACTCTTGACGCGGCTTACTATCCCTGAACATTTATAACTCTATTATTAGTCGTTGGGCTAGCCCTTCTGTTGTATTGAGAGAAAACCCTAGATGATATTGCTTATCGATAACTATGACAGTTTTACTTATAATTTGGTACATTATGTTTCCGAACTTGGGGCCAAAGTAATCGTAAAAAGAAATGATAAAATCACAGTAGAGCAAGCACTTGAATTAAATCCATCCGGAATTTTACTATCACCCGGGCCTTGTGATCCAGACAAAGCTGGAATTTGTCTAGAACTGGTAGGTGCAGCGAGATCATCAGAAATGCCACTACTTGGAGTCTGCCTAGGACATCAAACAATTGGTCAATATTTTGGCGGAAAAGTTATAAAGTGCCATGAAATAGTTCATGGTAAAATGGGGATTATAAAGCATGAAAAAACATCATTATTTCAAGGCTTGCCGAGCCCAATTGAGGCAACTCGATATCATTCACTTATAGTTGAAAGATCAACTCTTCCCAACGAACTTGAGGTGACAGCCGAAACAGAAGATGGTGTTATAATGGGGTTATCCCATAGAAGCTTGCCTATACACGGAGTACAGTTTCACCCTGAGTCAATAGCTTCACAATATGGCCATGACATTCTTAGAAATTTCATAAATATGTTATAAAGGTTAATAGATGAACGAACATATTAAGCCATTAATTGCAGCAGCAGCGAACGGTCCATTGAGACATGAGGAAGCTGTTCTTGCGTTTGAAATACTATTTGAGGGCTCAGCAACTCTTGCTCAAATTGGCGGCCTACTAATGGCTATGCGGACACGAGGTGAAAGCGTTACCGAATATGCAGCAGCAGCTTCTGTTATGCGTGCTAAATGCGTCAAAGTAAAAGCACCAGATAATGCAATGGACATCGTAGGCACTGGAGGCGATGGAATAGGAACTTTAAATATTTCAACTGCAACGGCATTTGTCGTGGCTGGAGCTGGTGTCACTGTTGCAAAACATGGCAATAAAAATTTAAGCTCAAAATCGGGGGCAGCGGACGCCTTATCAGCTAGTGGTGTTAACGTGATGGTTGGAAAAGAAGTAGTAGAAAAAGCGTTAGTTCAAGCTGGTATAGGCTTTATGATGGCCCCAATGCATCACCCTGCTATCAAACATGTAATGCCAGCAAGACAAGAATTGGGCACCAAAACAATATTTAATATCTTGGGACCACTTACTAATCCAGCTGGGGTAAAATATCAGTTAACAGGTGCATTTTCAAAGGAACTCTTGGAACCAATGGCCAATACTTTAAAATCTTTAGGCAGTAAAAAAGCTTGGTTAGTTCATGGATCTGATGGTACAGATGAAATAACAATAACTGGCCCGACTGCAGTTGTTAAGCTGGAAGATGACATGGTCTCTACATCTGAAATTCATCCAGAAGATGCTAAATTACAAGTACACCCTTTGGAAGAAATTCTAGGCGATACGCCAGATAAAAACAGCAAAGCTTTTGTAGATTTGCTTGATGGTAAAAAGGGAGCTTACAGAGATTCCGTTTTATTGAATTCCGCAGCAGCTCTAGTTGTTTCAGAAAAATCTAGTGATTTAATTACAGGTGTTGAGATTGCAAAAGAAGCAATAGACAGTGGAAAAGCAAAATCTGCTCTAACAACATTAACTAAAATAACTACAGGACTAAAATGAACCTCACTGTTTTAGACAAAATAAAAGCTTATAAATTGGTTGAAATAGAAAACGATAAAAAAGTTAAGTCATTATCGGATATTGAAGCGCTTGCGAAAGCTGCACCTAAAGTTCGGCCTTTTGCGAGAGCGCTAGCTAGCAAAGATAGCTCTTTCCATAGCCTTATAGCTGAAATAAAAAAAGCTTCACCTTCGAAAGGACTGATCCGAAAGGACTTTGACCCTAGCCAAATTGCAAAAGCATATCAAGCTGGTGGAGCAGTTTGTATGTCAGTTCTAACAGATACTCCCAGTTTTCAAGGAGCTAAACATTACCTAGATGAAGCCAAAAAAGTAACATCTTTGCCTGCGCTTAGAAAAGATTTCATGTATGATACTTATCAAGTTGCAGAAGCCAGATCCTTAAATGCAGATTGTATACTTATAATTATGGCCGCGGTATCTGACCTTCAAGCCCAAGAGCTTGAAGAAGCAGCATTCTCTTGGAACATGGATGCTCTTTTGGAAGTGCATGATGAGAAAGAGTTAGAGCGCGCTATAAATCTTAAATCGAAACTAATCGGAATAAATAATAGAAATTTAAAGACTTTCAAAACAGACATAAATATAACTCGCAATCTAGCTAAATTAGTCCCAGAAAATCGATTTCTAATTTCTGAATCGGGGCTCAATTCGTCCAAAGACCTTCAGGACCTTCATTCACATGGCGCGTCTGCGTTCTTAATAGGGGAAAGCTTGATGAGGCAAGACGATGTAGAAGCTGCCACTCGGCATTTAATTTCAAAACCAATAAGTGAGTATCTATAAATGGCAGAACTTACGCATTTCGATAATAATGGCAATGCTCACATGGTAGATATTTCCGAAAAACAAATCAGTTTTCGAATAGCCAAAGCGGCCTGCTCCGTTCATATGTCGCTAGAAACATTAAAAATTATTTCAGATGGAAGTGCAAAAAAAGGTGACGTCTTGAGTGTGGCGCGAATTGCTGGAATCCAAGGAGCCAAAAGAACCTCTGAGCTTATACCTTTGTGCCATCCGATTAGCTTAACTAAAGTTAACCTAGATTTAATTCTCAATGAGAAACTTCCAGGAATCGAAATAATCGCAACCGCTAAAACTACTGGACCAACGGGTGTTGAAATGGAAGCATTGACGGCGGCAGGTGTTTCGGCATTGACAGTCTACGATATGGTCAAATCTTTAGATAAAAGTTTAATTATAAAAAATTTGCGCCTTATATTAAAAGATGGGGGCAAATCTGGCCGATATGAAAGTTCATGATTTCATTCGAACAAGCTCTATCTAAAATACTTTATTTAGCAGACAAAATTGATTTTGAAGAAGTAAAACTGGAAGAATCTTACTCCCGGGTACTTGCGCATGATTCAATCTCTTCTCGAGATCAACCACCTTTCGACGCATCTGCAATGGACGGTTATGCTCTCAACAAGATAGATAAATTACCTAGCAAAAAATTATCGGTAATTGGCAAAGTAGCAGCAGGGAATTCTTTTGATCGTACCGTTGGTAAAGGACAAGCTGTTAGGGTTTTTACAGGGGCGCCGATGCCCAAAGGAACTAATAGCGTTTTGATCCAAGAGGATGCAGAAGAGCTAGAAAACTTCATCACTATAAATCAAATAGTCGAAAAAAAAGATTTTGTCAGAAAAAAAGGATGCGATTACAAATCTGGCGAAATCTTACTCCAGAGAGGAAAAATTCTTACATCATTTGATATTGCCTTATTGGCTTCTATGAATTTTCCCTTATTAAAAGTTACGAAACAGCCAAGAGTTTCTATTATTTCTACTGGGGATGAGCTTGTTTTTCCGGGTAATTTACCCGACTCAAATCAAATTGTGGCCTCAAATACCTATGGATTAAAAGCCCTGCTGACTAAGTGGGGTGCGACTAGTCATATACTGCCCATTGCGAGAGACAATATAAGTAGTTTAGAAAAAGCCATAGATTTAGCTATTCCTGCTGATTTAGTTATCACAATAGGTGGAGCGTCCGTTGGTGATCATGATTATGTCAATAAAGTATTTAACAAAATAAACGTTAAGCACTCATTCTATAAAGTTGCCATGAGGCCAGGGAAACCAATTTTGGCAGGCAAAAATAACAATACGATTTTCGTTGGACTTCCAGGCAATCCGGTGTCAGCCTTGGTATGCGCTCAGCTTTTGTTAAAACCCCTCATTGGAAAGATGCTCGGAACAAGCGAATTAAATAATATTGAAAAAAAAGCATCCTTGCAAAACGATCTTCCAAAAAATGGAGGAAGAAAACATTTTATGCGCGCATTTTTTAATAATGGCTATTTGGAAGTTTCTCAAAAACAGGACAGCTCGTTGCTAAACGTGTTACAGAAGGCAAATGCTTTGGTAATTAGGAAACCTAATGAACCGCCCGCCAAAAAAGGCGACCTCATCAGTTATCTAGATTTAGATTAATCTTTTAATATTTGACACAAAACAAGAACTAATATAGAACAAAAGTGTTGTATTGAGAAAAATGAGGCCGAGCATGCTGACGCAAAAACAACTTGATTTACTAGAATTTATCCAAAAACGTTTGTCCAAAAATGGAGTTCCACCTTCTTTTGATGAGATGAAAGAAGCTCTCGACCTTAGATCAAAATCCGGAATCCACCGTCTGATAACCGCTTTGGAAGAGAGAGGTTTTATCAAAAGACTTGCAAATCGAGCAAGGGCTATAGAAATCGTTAAAATGCCTAACTCACCAGAATTTCAGAATAATACCAAATCTGATATATATTCTAGTACTACAACTCCTTTTAGCGCAAATAGTTCCTCGGCACCAATTGAAAGCGTGAATGCGAATGAGATCCCTGTTATGGGTCGAATAGCGGCTGGCGTACCAATAGAAGCAATAAGTGAAATATCCCATAATGTTGCTGTTCCAGGTCAAATTCTTAGAGGTGGAGGGGATCACTTTGCCTTAGAGGTTAAAGGAGACTCGATGATAAATGCTGGAATAAACGACGGTGATGTTGTCGTTATTAAGGAAACAAATAAAGCTATGAATGGCGATATAGTCGTTGCGCTTATTGAAGATCAAGAAGCAACATTAAAGAAATTTTTTGTAAGAGGCGAAGCGATTGCTTTAGAAGCTGCAAATCCAGCCTATGAAACACGCACTTTTCCTCATGAAAAAATTAAGGTTCAAGGACGTCTGGTTGGCCTCCTGAGGACTTACTAATTTTGAAAAAAATAAAACGATCGTTGATGAACTATTTCAATAGGCATGGGTTTTAAATAATCTCCTAACCAGATATATTGTATATGCCGAATTCCAGCGGCCTTGTTATCAAGTTTTTATGTCGATAAAACAAGTTTCTAATTAATAATTCATTTAAAGGTTTAAATAATGTCCCAAGTTGTAACTAGGATAGCCCCTTCGCCTACTGGTTTCATGCATATTGGGACTGCAAGAACAGCTTTATTTAATTGGCTATACGCACGTGGTAGAAATGGCAAATTTTATATTCGCATCGAAGATACAGATCGGAAGCGTTCGACAAACGAAGCAACTGATGTAATTTTAAATGGCCTAAAGTGGCTGGGATTAGATTATGATGGAGATATAATAAGTCAATTTGAGAGAGCACCACGACATATTGAAATTGCTGAAACCTTGCTAGAACAAGGAAAAGCTTACAAATGCTTTTCGTCTCCTGAAGAAATCCAGAAATTTAAAAACATAGCTCAAGAAAGTGGTGAATCGACACTATTTAAAAGTCCTTGGAGAAATACTGATCCTTCTCAGCACCCTGATAGTCCTTACGTGATTAGAATTAAAGCCCCTGAAACAGGGGAAACTACCATCATAGATGAGGTCCAAGGGAAAATTATCATCAAGAATAAACAGATAGACGATATGGTTTTACTAAGGTCAGATGGTTCACCAGTTTATATGCTTGCAGTTGTTGTAGACGATCATGACATGGGAGTTACACACGTAATTAGGGGAGACGACCATTTAAACAACGCTGCGAGACAAAACTTGATTTATGAAGCCATGGAATGGAATATCCCAATCTATGCGCACATACCGTTAATTCATGGCGAAGACGGAAAAAAAATGTCAAAAAGACATGGTGCGACAAGTATCGAAGAATACGAACAAAACGGTTACCCTGCAAGTGGAGTACGTAATTATCTAACTAGATTAGGTTGGAGCCATGGGGATGAAGAATATTTCACAGATCAACAAGCTTTAGAATGGTTCAATTTAAATAATATTGGAAAGTCAGCCGCAAGATTTGATTTTAAGAAGTTACAGTTTTTATCTGGCCAACACATAAAAAATTCAGAAAATGCTGCACTGCTGCATGAAACTCTTAAATTTTTAGAAAAACATAGCAAAACCTCTCTTTCTGAAGAGAAAATTCAACTTTTAAGCTCAGGTTTGTATTGCCTTAAAGATAGAGCTAAAACAATTTCTGAACTTATTGATAAAGCGCATTTTATTCTGACTAGTAGACCAATTCAAATGAGCTCTGACGCAAATTCAAGCCTCGATAAAGAAGCTCTTGAAATGTTGGGAATATTGACGCCGCACTTGCACAATGCTACTTGGAAGAGGGAAGAATTAGAACAAATTTGTAATAGCGTCGCGGAAAGGCATGGAGCAAAGTTTGGAAAATTAGCGTCACCAATTAGGGCGGCTCTTTCAGGTCAAACGAAAACTCCTAGCGTTTTTGATATGATGCTTGTTTTGGGGCGAAACGAAACAATAGCAAGAATAAATAATGTTCAGGTTTGATAGGACCTTCTGCGTAATAAAAAAATAATGCATCGCCAGACTGATGCCGAAAAAGAAAGAAAATTAATATGGTTAAATCTTCAAAAACGGCAAAGCTTTTACTTGATGGTAAAGAATATGATTTACCAATTATGTCTCCAACAGCAGGGCCTGACGTTCTAGACATTCGAAAGCTCTATGGCGAGGCTGGGGTTTTCACATATGATCCTGGTTTTACTTCTACTGCTAGTTGCGACAGCACAATTACTTTTATTGACGGAGGCAAAGGGGAGCTTCTTCACAGAGGCTACCCAATTGATCAACTTGCGGAACATTCACATTATTTAGAAGTTTGCTATCTTCTTCTATACGGTAACTTACCAACACCAGCTGAGTTGGAGGATTTCGAAAATCGGGTAACCAATCACACAATGATCCATGAACAAATGGGATACTTATTTCGCGGCTTTAGACGTGATGCTCATCCAATGGCTATCATGACTGGGGTCGTTGGTGCTATGTCCGCTTTTTATCATGATAGTACAGACATAAATGATCCTTGGCAACGTGAGGTTGCATCGATAAGAATGATTGCAAAAATGCCAACAATTGCAGCTATGGCTTACAAATATACAATAGGTCAGCCGTTTGTATATCCACGTAATGACTTAGATTATGCTTCAAATTTTCTTAGAATGTGTTTCGCAGTACCAGCTGAAAATTATGAAGTTAATCCAATTTTGAGCCGCGCAATGGACCGTATATTTACACTACACGCAGATCACGAGCAGAATGCGTCAACGAGCACTGTCCGCCTTGCATCAAGCTCGGGAGCAAATCCGTTTGCTTGCATCGCTGCAGGTATTGCATGCTTATGGGGCCCTGCTCATGGCGGAGCTAATCAAGCATGTCTAGAAATGCTACGAGAAATTGGTACAGCAGAAAGAATACCAGAGTTTATAAAGCGCGCTAAGGACAAAAATGACCCGTTTAGACTAATGGGTTTTGGACACCGCGTTTACAAAAATACTGATCCAAGAGCAACAGTATTAAAAAGATCTGCCGACGAAGTTTTAGATTTACTTGGCGTCAACAATAATCCGCTTCTCCAAGTGGCAAAAGAGTTGGAAGACGTAGCATTGAACGATGAATATTTTGTTGATAAAAAATTGTTCCCTAATGTAGATTTTTATTCTGGCATTATACTAGAAGCGATGAATTTTCCGACTTCTATGTTCACACCTATATTTGCATTGTCTCGTACGGTAGGATGGATTTCTCAATGGAAAGAAATGATTGCGGATCCACAAGTTAAGATAGGACGCCCCAGGCAGTTATACTTGGGAGAGGTACCAAGAGATTATACTGACATCGAGAAGCGATAAATATTATCGACCTTCAAATTTCGCTTCTCTTTTCTGTAGAAAAGCCAAAACACCTTCCTGAAAGTCTCTAGTATCACCACACTTGTTTTGTAACTTTGCTTCAAGTGACAGCTGACTGTTAAGATCATTGTCAAAAGAATTTTTTAAAGCGTCCTTTAAATTTTGATAAGCTACGGTTGGGCCATTGGCTAGGTGATTTGCACGAGAAAGCCAGACTTTTTCGAATGAGTCATCAGGTACCGCCTCCCAAATCAATCCCCAACGGTCTGCCTGGTCAGCCGTTATCTTATCGGCAAATAGCGACGCACCCATTGCTTTAGCTTTTCCCATAGTTCTTGGCATTATATAAGTACCACCTGCATCTGGTATTAGGCCAATTCTAGTGAATGCCTGCAGAAAGTAGGCTGATTCACAGGCTATAACTACATCAGCAGCCAAACCCAAATTAGCACCTGCGCCAGCCGCGGCTCCATTTATTGCAGCTATTGTCGGAACTGGACAATCCAATATAGAACGTAGCATAGGTTCATATTCATCCCGTAGCGTCCGTTCCAGATCAATCTGCGAAACTGATTTTCTATCTCCCAAATCTTGCCCAGAACAAAAAGCAGAACCAGAGCCAGTAATAACAAGCACCCTAGCCTCTTTTCCCATTTGATTGACACATTGGGTAATTTCAGCTCTCATTTGAGTATTAAGGGCATTTTTTACGTCAGGCCGGTTTAGGCGTATAACTGCTATTTTATCTCTTAATTCTAATTCTATTGTTTCGTAGTCCATAACCTATTCCTTCAAATCCTAGAGCGAGTTGTTTCATAATTTATTACATAAAATTATTCTTCACTGATAATTGTTTTTAATTCTCTTTTTTCTTCATCTGATAAACCTTTAGTATTAACGCGTTTCAGTTTCTGATTATATTTTATAAATGAAATTGAAATCATCAGAGCAATTAATAACATTAATGGGCCGGACAGCCATAGTATCAAATTAGAACCGCTTGAACTTGGCTTTAATAGAGAAAACTCTCCATAGCGATCTACTATAAAATTCAAAACTTCATCATCACTATCACCAGCCACCAGCCTTTCCCTTACTAAAATTCGGAGGTCCTTTGCTAGTCTCGCGTTGCTATCATCTATGCTTTCATTCTGGCAAACTAAGCATCTGAGACCCTTTGAAATATCTCGTGCGCGCTTTTCCAAAAGAGGGTCATCCAAAACTTCACCCGGCTCAACACCGAAAGAAACTACAGGAATAAAAATCACAAATACAGCAAAGAAAAAAATTTTCATGTGGTTTGACCTGAACTTTTTTTCATTTTAGAGCCTGCTGCAATTCGCAACCTACGATCCGTCAAACTCAAAAAACCGCCAAAAGCCATCAAAGCACAACCACCCCAAATCCAATTGGTAAAGGGCTTTAAGTAAGTTCGAACAGTCCAGGCTTTGTCTGATTGTTTATCTCCTAAAACAACATAGAGATCCCGCGAAATTCGATAATCAATTGCGGCTTCTGTCGTAGGCATTTGAGCAATAGGATAATTCCGTTTTTCTGGTCTCAGAGTAGTAATCGCCAAACCTTTTTTAGAGACCTGAATTATTCCCATTGTCGAAAAATAGTTTGGTCCACGAGTTTCTATTATATTTTCAAGTTTTAATTCATAAGAGCCTAGAGCCCAACTGCTTCCAATCGGGACAACTCTTATATCTTCTTTTTCCCAAGATGTGAGTGCAGCAATTGCAAACATTGTCACACCAAGTCCTACATGAGCAAAAAACTTACCATAATCAGCCCTTGGTAAAAATATGAGCCTTCGCACAGATTTTGAACTACCAAGCTTAGATAGCAGATCTACAAGTGTTCCCACTACTATCCAAGTTCCTAAAAAAACTCCCATAGGGCCAATCAAGCTTTGCCCCGTTTGGATTGACCAAATAAACCCAGAAAAACACAAGCAAAGAATAAGAACGGGTAAAAGCTTTTTGACCGTATTTGTTAAGTAAGCTCTTTTCCAAGACAAATTGGATCCCAATGGTAATATTAAGCCCAACAAAATCATGAAAGGCGTAAATGCTGCATTAAAGAACGGCGGACCAACCGACAGTTTTCTATCAAAAAATAACTCTGCAACTAGGGGCCAAATTGTTCCAAAAAAAACAACAAAGGCAGAAACCGCAAGTAAAAGATTATTTGATATAAGTGCCGTCTCTCTACTCACTAATGAAAAAATACCTTGAGCCTCCATTGCGCTCGATCTCAAACTAAAAAGTATAAGCGCTCCTCCCATGAAAACGCCTAAAATAATAAGTATAAACAACCCTCTTTCAGGGTCGTTTGCAAATGCATGTACGGAAGTCAATACACCCGAACGGACTATAAAAGTTCCAATTAAAGAAAATCCAAAGGCAAGAATAGCCAAAAGGATAGTCCAACTTTTCAAGGTTTCTCTTTTTTCGACAACAATTGCACTATGTAGAAGAGCAGCCGCCAAAAGCCATGGCATAAAAGATGCATTTTCGACAGGATCCCAGAACCAAAATCCACCCCAACCTAATTCATAATAGGCCCACCAACTACCAAGCGCGATCCCGATAGTAAGGAATATCCAAGCAGCAAGTGTCCACGGGCGGACCCACCTACCCCAAGCAGCATCAATCCGCCCCTCTATTAAGGCTGCTACAGCAAAGGAAAATGCCATTGATAACCCTACATAGCCCAAATACAAAAATGGTGGGTGAAAAGCCAAACCAGGATCTTGCAGAAGCGGATTAAGATCTTGTCCATCGAAAGGCGGTATTTGCATTCGCTCAAAAGGGTTTGAGGTAAAAATTATAAATGCGAGAAACGCTACTCCAATAGCTCCTTGGACCGAAAGCACTCTAGTCTTCAATAAAATTGGTAAACTTTTACCAAACCAAGATGCGGAAGCACCAAAAAGGGATAATATTAGGACCCACAAAAGCATAGATCCTTCATGATTTCCCCAAACGCCAGTAACTTTATAAAGCATTGGCTTTAATGAATGTGAATTTAAGACAACCAGTTTTACGGAAAAATCTGAAGTAACAAATGCATGTGTAAGTGCAGCAAAGGAAGCCAGTAAAAGAGCGAATTGCAGGTTTGCAGAGCTTTCAGCAATTGCCATTAAATCAGTTCTCCCTTTATTAGCGCCAAAAAGAGGAACCGTTGCTTGTATAAGAGCAACGCAAAAAGCCAGCAATAAGGTGAAGTGTCCGATTTCATTTAACATTAGTTATATATAAATCTAAACAAAGGAGCTTTCCATGTTTATTTATAGAACGATTGTCGCATTTTTAAAAAAAAGTAATCTAATATTTGGAGCATAATAAGTAAAATTAATTACCTACCTTTTTAAAGACGCCCTGGTCTTTCAAAGTATCAATAACCTCTTTTGGCATATAATTTTCATCATGCTTTGCCAAAATTTCGGATGCGACAAATTTTTCTTCCACATATTTACCAGTTGCGATCATACCTTGCCCTTCAGCAAACAGATCTGGTAAAATTCCTGAATATTCAACTGGAACAGATTTATTGCCATCAGTGACAATAAAAGTAATTACTGTACCAGAACCCCTTACCAAACTTTTTTCTTGAACAAGCCCACCAATACGAAAAATCTCATCTTTATCTGGTGGTTGTTGCAAAACTTCAGAAGGAGAGCGAAAAAAATTTATCCCATCCCGCATCGCATAACCTATAAGTGCAGTAGATAGGGCCAAAGCAATAAAAGTAATAATAATTACTTGTATCCGGCGCTGTTTTTTTAAATTTTTCATGAGCTATGGAAAAAGAGGCACTAAATTGAGGCCCATAGTTTCATCTATTCCAAGCATAAGATTAGCATTCTGTATAGCTTGACCAGAACTCCCTTTCGTTAGATTATCTAGCGCTGCAATAATAATACAACGATTATCAATGCGATCAGATACTATGCCTATGTGACACTCATTTGAACCTCGAACATGGTGAGTGCTAGGAGACTCTCCAAGAGGCAAAACATGAATAAAGTGCTCGTTTTCATATCTTTGTGATAGTGTCTCATTAACAGCCTCAATGTCCCCAACTACATACGCAGTTGCTAAAATACCCCTATTTGCTGGTATCAAATGAGGAGTGAATTGAATATTTACCGCTCTACCTGCTATTTTCGATAATTCCTGATCAAATTCACCCAAATGCCTATGAACACCACCGACAGAGTACGCATTCGTGCCCTCAGATAATTCTGAATGCAACAAATTTTCTTTTAGGGATCTACCAGCTCCAGAAACTGCGCACTTCAAATCTAAAATTATATTTTCGAGATCAATAATGCCTTTTTCAACTAGAGGTCGCAAAATGTATTGGCCAGTAGCGGCGTTACAACCCGTCCCCGCCACCACTCGCGAACCAATGATATCTTGACGATAAAATTCCGTTAATCCGTAGACAGCCTCATTTTGTATTTTCAATGCTTGATGAACATTACCATACCACTTTTCATAGTCAGCAGCATCTTGGAGACGAAAATCTGCGCTTAAATCAATTATTTTTAAGTGATCTGGCAGAGCTTTTATAACTTCTTGTGAAGTTTTATGAGGCAAAGCACAAATACAAAGATCAATATTGGAATAATTTACATCTTCAATTTTAATCAAAGGTGGCAATTTCAGAGACCGTAAATGAGGGAAAACTTTTTCCATTCTCAAGCCAGCTTTAGAATGAGCCGCTAAAATATCAACCTCCAGTTCAGGATGATTAGATATAATTCGGATTAATTCTGCGCCAGTGTAGCCAGAAGCGCCTAAAATAGCGATTTTATACATTTAAAATTATCTACCTATGCTGATATGAATTCAACTGATCTTTTAAGAAATTGAGTTGCCCGCATTGACACAATAACCGGATCTCCAGTCGTTATAAATATATTTTTTGGTTTATTGTTACTACTTAGGTTTGGATGCCTATCTAGATAATCTAATAAACTTTCCGCAACTAGGTTAGCTTGTGAATAAACCGCCACATTTTTTCCTAAAGCATCCCGAAAAATTTCTTCCATAAGAGGATAATGCGTACAGCCCAAAATCGCAGCTTGAGGTTGTGGCATTTTTCTTTTTAAAGCATCAACATGCGACCGAACTAATGCCTCTGCTAAAATTAAATCGCCGTCTTCAATAGCATCAACCAAGCCGCCACATGCTTGGCTTTCCACATCAACTCCAATCGCTCTGAAGGCCAGTTCTCTCTGAAAAGCCCTGCTGGCGACTGTCGAAGGTGTGGCGAACAAAGCAACATTTTGAACATCAACCTCCCGAGGTGGAGAATTGTCTCCCCAATTTCTTTTGGTTAAACTTTCGATTAGTGGGACAAAAACACCTAATACTCTTTTGTTTTTTGGGAGCCATTCTTCCTGTATTTTCTTTAGTGCAGCTGCTGAAGCAGTATTGCAAGCTAGAATAATTAAGTCACAATCTTCATCCCACATTCTTTCAATACATTTTATTGTTAGATCATAGACTTTTGAGGAATCGCGCACACCATAAGGCGCGTGCAAATTATCCCCCATGTAAACAAAAGATTCCGCAGGCATTTTTTTAGTCACAGCGTCTAAGACTGTAAGGCCTCCTAGGCCACTATCAAAAATACCAATTGCCATCATGAAAACCTTAGAGCTTATATCGACTTTCGAACTCAAACCCATAGTCAAAATTTTTCAATGGATTTTGGGAAAGCTTATATGTTTCTTCTCTGAGAAAATCCATTAGAATTCTGGGATTACCAGATCGAGATTTAATTTCACTATGGGACAAAGGCTTCCCTATACAAATTTTAACTGGATTCCCAATCTTTGACTTAAACTCTTTGATTAACAAGCCCATTCGAAGATTATAATGAATATGACTAGCTAATTGAAAAGCACGGCTATTGTGACCTTCAAAAAATATAGGAACAACTTGAGCCTCTGATTTTGTTATCATTTTGGCGGTAAAAGATCGCCAACTAGGATCCATTGGCACACCAAAAGGTGTTAACGAAGTTGAAACCGTACCTCCTGGAAATATTCCTACTGCTCCTCCAGAATTTAAAAAATTCAACGCAGAAACTCTAGTTTCAATATTTATTTTAGTGGATTCTTTAGTTTCATCAAAAGAAATTGGTAAGATAACATCGTCTAGTTCAGCAGATTTACGAAATACCTTATGAGCCAAAATCTTAAAATTTTTTCTGGATTTTGACAAAATATACCCAAGAATTAATCCATCTAAAATACCAAAAGGATGATTTGCAATAATTATCAATGGACCATCCCTGGGAATACAACTGAATGCTCCATCCAGAATTTCTAAAGACAAACCGTATCTTTGGAACATAACCTCCCAGAAACTTTCACCACTTGCTACTTCAAGTTCATAATTTTGGGCTTTCTTGATCAAACTTGCGCGCCCAGTAACGTTTTCTAAAATTTTAATTAACGCTCTCCCACTGGAAGTTTGCGCAGAATAAGCGTAGCTTATTTCTTGAGTAGATTGCCTGTAATTTTTCATATTATTTTGGGTTTTATTTTAGCCGCTTAGAATAAGTTTGTAACAAAATTTATTTAATAAGCACTGGCTCATTCCGCGGCATGACTTATTGCCTCATGTGAGTTTATTAATTTATCTAATAACGCTTTCCTTTGAACTGAAACTGCATCATAGTTGTTGCGTTTGACGATGCCAAATCCTTTTATTGAAGAAGGAAGATTTAATAGCTCTAAGATTAGTTCTTTATCCTTATCGAATTTAAGTTTTTTTACAAACTGCAGATCCTGTTGGTAATCCTCTATTAGGCCTAGATCTAATCGCCTATCTTTCGAATATGAAAAAATATCAAATTTACTACCTCTCAACCACTTGAACCATGCGAGCAACTTAAAAATATTGATAATAAACCCACCAAATTCAATTTTTTTAGCTCTTCCGTCTTTTCCCTCTTTTGATAGTAGTGGAGGCGCTAAATGAAATCTTACTTTCTTTACATTTTCGAACTTTTCATCAACTTTTTTGTATGTCCCAAGATGTAATCGGGCAACTTCGTACTCATCCTTGTAAGCCAGGACCTTATGATAGTTTATCACAACAGCTTCTTTGATTTCTGGATCTTCAAAGGTTTCAATCATATCTATAAATTTTTTCGAAAGTGATTTACTTTGAAACGCTTCTAAATGTTTCGATCTAAACTCTATACGGTCTGATAGTGTGCGTTGCAAATTCACGTCAGGATGGGTAATTATTTTATTTGCATCATCAGGAAAAAGCGCTGCCCAACGACCAATTTCAAAAGCCCTTAGATTTTCCTCGACAAACGCGCCATTCAATTTGATTGCATGTGATAAAGCTTCATGACTTAAAGGAAGTAGTCCTTTTTGCCAGGACGCTCCAAGAACTAGCATATTCGAGTATATAGAGTCCCCCATTAGTTCTGTAGCTAATTTACTCGAGTTAAGAAGTGATAGACCATTTTTTAACTTTGCCTCCATGGAGACTATTAGCTGATCATTTGGGATCTCAAATTCAGTATTTCTAGTGAATTCACCAGTCACAATCTGGTCAGAATTCACTACTGCTTTAGTTCGTCCATTTGCAGTTAAATTGAGGCATTTTGAACCAGAGCTTACAACCAAATCACCCCCTATTAGGGCATCACATTCACCCATTGTGACTCTAGTAGCAGATATTCCCTCGGGAGATTTATCTATACGGCAGTGGATATGAACTGCACCACCTTTTTGTGCTAACCCAGCCATTTCCATCATTCCTGCACCTAAGCCATCGATTTGGGCCGCCTGCGCAATCAAAGCCCCAATCGTTACAACGCCTGATCCACCTACCCCTGTAACAATAATATTATGGGTTCCTTTTATCGATGGCAGCTTTGGCGTCTTTAAAGTGGGCAAATTAAAATCTCTTTGCTCACGCTTTCTTACTACAGCGCCTTCTATTGAAACAAAAGAGGGACAAAATCCATTCAAACAACTGAAATCCTTATTACAATTTGATTGGTCAATTTCACGCTTTCGTCCCAACTCTGTCTCAATAGGCGTTATGGCAACACAATTTGATTGAACACCGCAATCGCCGCAACCTTCACAAACATCTGTATTAATAAAAAGTCTTTTATCAGGGTCCGGAAATAATCCACGTTTTCGCCTTCTCCTCTTTTCTGCGGCGCAAGTTTGTACATAAACAATAGCAGTCACACCTCTGATTTTAGATAATTTAACCTGAACTTCATTAAGCTTTGTTCGATCCACTTTTTCAACCTTAGATGGAAATGAACTCAAGGTTAAATCTTCTTTATCGTCATAAACTAACACAGTATCTTTTATACCAATCGCCAATAATTCGTTGACAACGCGCACAGCAGATAATTGACCGTCATTGCCTTGCCCTCCAGTCATCGCAACCGCATCGTTAAATAAAATTTTATAGGTAATATCAGTATTAGCAGCAACGGCCGCACGGATAGCCTGAATACCAGAATGATTATATGTGCCGTCACCTATATTTTGGAAAACATGCTCCCGCTTGGAAAATAACGATTCACCTATCCAGTTAGCACCCTCTCCTCCCATGTGTGTAAACCCTAGTGTCTCACGATCCATCCATTGAGCCATATAATGGCATCCTATTCCTGCATAAGCTCTAGAACCTTCAGGAACGACGGTAGAGCTGTTATGCGGGCATCCAGCACAAAAATATGGTAATCGTTCTGCTAAATCTGGTGCATTATCTGCTGATTGAACCTCTGCAATCTTTTTCATCCCAAGTTCTAGAGACGCATTACTGCAACCTTCCTCTTTAAATATTTTCCCAAGTGCAGAAGCAATATCTAAAGGATCTAGTACGCCATGATCAAAAAATAATTTCTCATCATTTTTATGACCACCGTACACCCGGGTTTTGCCACCAATAGAGAAAAGGGCGTCTTTTATTTGTGTTTCAACAATTTTACGCTTCTCTTCCACTACTATGATTAGATCAAGCTGATCAGCCCAATCATATAAACTCTGCCGATCAATCGGCCAAGTTTGAACAATTTTATAACTTGTTATTCCTAATGCTGCAGCTTCTTTTTCATCAATTCCCAAAAGCGCCAAAGCATGTATTAAATCTAGCCAATTCTTACCAGCTGCAACTAAACCAATTTTAGACCTAAGTTTTGGAAGCACAATTTTATCAATTCTATTTACCCTAGCAAATTCCTCTGCAGCTATCTTTTTATCATTAAATAATCTCTTTTCTTGATCAGCTGGAGTATCAACCAATCGTATATTTAAATTCTCAGCTCCTGACCTACTCTTAGGCGACTTGAAATCCATTCTAAAAGGATCTCCGTCGACTACAGAAGTGACTTCAATAGTATCTTTCATAGTTTTTAAACCAACCCAAAGTCCACTGTAGCGTGATAAGGCAAATCCATAGTACCCATAATCAAGAATTTCTTGCACGCCAGCTGGACTTAAAATAGGCATGCCTGCATCAATCATTGCCAAGTCAGACTGATGTAAAACAGTCGAACTCTCACCTGTGTGATCATCTCCCATAGCCATTAAAACACCGCCATTTTTGGAGCTACCTGCCATATTCGCATGGCGCATAGCGTCACCAGATCGATCTACCCCCGGACCTTTTCCATACCAAAGGCCAAATACACCATCATAAATACCCTCACCGCGTAGTTCAGCCTGCTGAGCTCCCCACAAAGAAGTAGTAGCTAAGTCCTCGTTTAAGGCCTCTTTGAACTCAATTTTTGAAGCTTTTAATTCTTTGGCGGCTCGTTTCATTTGAAAATCCACAGCCCCCAAGGGAGAGCCTCTATAGCCCGTAACAAACCCAGCGGTATTCAAGCCAAGCTTTTCGTCCCTTTGTTTTTGACCAAGCATTAGTCTAACAAGACCTTGAGTTCCGTTTAATAAAACATTTGATTTCTGGAGATTAAATTTATCACCCAAACTAATAGATTTGTTTGCCATGCCCATATCCCTAAACTTACGTTAAGATTAGTGCGCTAGTTAACGTTGTGCCAGTAAAATCCTTGAATTTTCACGTTACGTTCATAATGCCATTTAACACGATCTAGAATCATGCAATAAAACAATTGTTTAGGGGTTGAACATGGATTGGGATAAGTTAAGAATTTTTCATGCTGTAGCGGATGCTGGAAGCCTCACCCATGCTGGAGAGACCCTAAGATTGTCGCAATCAGCTGTTAGTAGACAAGTTCGATCGTTAGAAGAAAGCCTAAACACAACGCTTTTCCATAGACATGCTCGTGGACTGATCCTAACCGAACAAGGCGAACTTTTGTTTGATGCAACGCACAGTATGAATAAAAGACTAGAAGCCGCTTCAGCCCGTATTCGAGACAGTGAAGAAGAGGTGTTTGGAGAATTAAGAGTTACTACTACAACAGGTTTTGGAACTCTTTGGTTAGCTCCTCGATTACCGAAACTTTATGAAAAGTACCCTGAACTTAAAATAGATTTAATGCTTGAGGAACGTGTTTTAGATTTGCCCATGCGGGAAGCAGATGTCGCTATAAGAATGAAAGAACCCAGTCAGGCTGATTTAATAAGAAAACGCTTGATGACGGTAAACATGCGCCTTTATGCCTCCCCAAAATATCTCGAAACACACGGTATTCCAAAAAATGAAACTGATATGAAAAATCACCGTCTAATATGCCAAAATCCCAGATCAGCCCAAGTTTCCTCAGGTCTAGCTTTGGTGCAACGGTTGATGACCCAAGATATACCATCTACACTCACCGTAAATAATTACTTTGGGGTCCTACAAGCCGTTATTCAAGATTTGGGTATAGGTGTGCTGCCAGATTATGTGACCCAAGAGTTTGACAGCGTTATTCCAGTTCTAGAAGAAGTTCATTCAAATGATGTTCCAGTATATTTGGCCTTCCCTGAAGAGTTACGCCATTCGAAAAGAATTGAAGCTTTCAGAGATTTTGTTCAATCGGAAATTATAGAGCATCGTAGAGCATTAAAAGCGCAGATAATTGATTAACAAGCAATAGATAAGCCCAGTTGATTGCTCTTTTTAAAAGCTTGGCATATTAGATAATCAACGGAAGCGAGCAGAAATTGAACGACCCTAGTATAACTAAAGAGCTTGTAGAGTCGCATGGTTTAAAACCCGATGAATACGATTTAATAATCTCTATCATTAATAGAGTCCCCACATTTACGGAGCTGGGTATTTTTTCAGCAATGTGGAATGAGCACTGCTCTTACAAATCCTCAAAAAAATGGCTTCGAACTTTACCCGTGGAGGGACCGCAAGTTATTTGTGGTCCTGGAGAAAATGCAGGAATTGTTGATATAGGAGACGAGCAAGCGTTAGTTTTTAAAATGGAGAGCCATAATCATCCTAGCTACATTGAGCCTTATCAGGGAGCAGCTACGGGCGTTGGAGGGATTTTAAGAGACGTTTTTACGATGGGTGCGCGGCCAATAGCAGTAATGAATTCGTTGAGTTTTGGTGAACCAAGCCACTATAAAACACATCAGCTTGTTAATGGAGTAGTATCAGGCATTGGTGGATACGGAAATTGTTTTGGAGTTCCAACGGTTGGAGGTGAGACAAGGTTCGATTCGTCATATAACGGAAATTGTTTAGTTAATGCATTTGCTGCAGGTTTAGTCGACAAAAATAAGATATTTTACTCTGCAGCTTCAGGAATTGGTATGCCAGTTGTTTATCTCGGAGCCAAAACTGGACGCGACGGAGTTGGTGGCGCCACAATGGCGAGTGCTGAATTTGACGATCAAATTGAGGAAAAGCGCCCTACAGTTCAAGTAGGTGACCCTTTCACTGAAAAACGGTTGATGGAAGCCTGCTTAGAACTAATGCAAACCGGTGCGGTTATTTCTATTCAAGACATGGGAGCCGCCGGACTAACCTGCTCGGCTGTGGAAATGGGAGATAAAGGAAATTTAGGAATTAGCTTGGATTTAGAGAAAGTTCCAACACGGGAGCCCAACATGAGCGCCTATGAAATGATGCTATCTGAAAGCCAAGAGAGAATGCTTATGGTTTTGGACCCAGAAAAGGAAAACATAGCAAAACATATTTTTGACAAATGGGATTTAGATTTTGCAATTGTTGGAGAAACTATTTCTGATGACAGATTTCTTATAAAACTGGATGGTGTTGTTAAAGCTGATCTCCCCTTAAAGGCATTAGCGGGGAATGCACCGGAATACGACCGCCCATGGAGTGAAGGTCCACCCGTTGAAGAATTAAAAGATGTGGTCGAGATAAATGCTATTGATGGCTTAAAGGCCCTAATTTCATCCGCTAATTACTCTTCAAAAAGTTGGATTTACGAACAATATGATAGTCAAGTAATGGCTGACACAATTGAGAGACCAGGATTTGGCGCAGGTATCGTTAGGGTTCATGGAACGGAAAAATCAATCGCGTTTACCAGTGACGTAACACCAAGATATGTTCGAGCAAACCCTTTCGAAGGAGGAAAACAGGCAGTAGCGGAGGCATTTAGAAATCTCATCTCAGTTGGGGCAAGACCGCTCGCGTCGACGGATAACTTGAATTTTGGCAACCCTGAGAAGCCAGAAGTAATGGGGCAGTTTGTTCAAGCTGTAAAAGGCATCTCAGATGCTGTTAGAGAACTTAATATGCCAATCGTTTCAGGAAATGTCAGTCTGTATAATGAAACAGATGGGGTATCAATAAACCCAACTCCCACGATCGGAGCCATAGGACTAATTAGTGCAGCAGAAACACCAATAAATGGAAAAGCCTATGAAGGGAATATGGCTGTATTAATTGGAGAGACTAAAGGTCATCTAGGCCAAACTGCTTTACTCCAAGAGGTTTTTAATAGAAGTGATGGAGATGCTCCAAAAGTAAATTTGGAGACTGAGAAGAAACACGGCAACTTTATTTTAACGAATAGAAACTTAATAAATGCTTGCACTGATCTATCAGATGGAGGGTTGGCACTCGCAGCTTTTGAACTTGCCCATCGTTCAGAAATAGGTTTTGAAATTTATGAAGAAAGCACAGCATTTTTATTTGGTGAGGATCAGGCACGCTATTTAATTGCTTGTGAATTTGATCAAGCCGAAAGTTTATTTGTTGAAGCTGGAAAGCAAAATATCCCAATTCAAACCGTTGGTAGTTTTAAAGGTGATACTATTATTTTTGGTAATTCCAAATCTGATATGGCTTCACTTTCATCCTTTTTTACAGATACTTTTAAGAACTTATTTCAAAATTAAAGAATTTTTTTAAAGTTATGTATTGTTACCAAAGAATTGCCGGCCTAGATTAACGATTAGAGGACTAGCGAATGGCAATGCAGGCAAAAGAAATCGAAGCTTTAATTAAAGAAGCATTACCAGATGCTTCTGTCGAAATAACGGACTTAGCTGGCGACGGCAACCATTACGCAGCTGAGGTCATTGACGAAAGCTTTCGCGGTAAAAATAGAGTACAACAACAACGGATTGTTTACGCAGCCCTTAAGGGGAAAATGGACGGTTCCCATGGGGAACTCCATGCATTAGCACTTACTACAAAAATACCAGATGTTTAATTATTCTTTTAAAATAAGAAAGGTTTAAATTGTGTCAGATACTAAATCATTAATTGATCAAACAATAAAATCAAACGATGTTGTACTTTATATGAAGGGTACAAAATCAATGCCACAATGTGGTTTTTCTAGTAAAGTCGCGGGCGTTTTGAATTATATGGAGGTCGATTATCAAGACGTCAATGTTTTGGCCGATGAGAACATCAGGCAGGGAATAAAAGATTTTTCCGACTGGCCTACAATCCCACAATTATATGTTAAAGGTGAGTTTGTTGGTGGATGCGATATTATTATTGAAATGACGCTGTCAGGTGAGCTCGACACAATGTTTGACGACACTGGAATTAAATACGACAAAGATGCAGCAGACAAAATACGGGAGTCAAATGCCTAAAATGTTACTAATTTGTCATCTTTAAAGCTATTTTTTCTGCCTTTTCTGTAATAACTGATAGTTGCTTTAATAAATCGTGCTGACCACTCTGTGCTTGCGGTGAGTTATTAACTTCTTCTAATTCTTTAACTTTCGTCAAAGCTTCTTCGAGCGCCGCCTCACATTTCGTCAATTTCTGAGATTGGGAAAACATTTTATCCGCAAGCATTAAACCTGACATAAGCAACAATTTCTGCTCTGACAACTGTCCAATCTCACTAACCAGATACGATGCCTCCTCATTTAAAAGACTGGCAGCAGACTCTAGTGCGCTTTCTTCACCAGGCTGGCATGTAACGGTAAATTTTTTGTCACCAAGGTTTATTGCAACTTCTGGCATTAAACTGTCTCCCCACTTCCAGCTAACGCTGAAGATAATTGATCATAAAGTGATTGTAATTCTTTCTTTTCTTCTTCCCTCTCTTCTTTCATTTTAGCTAATTCGGCCCTCAAATCTTCCAACTCTACAGTCTCTAAAGGCTCTACAGGCTGCCTCCCATTTTTGTTCAAATTTTCTAATTCAATTTTAAGAAGATCAATTTGACGTTGCAGAGCTGAATTTTCCGAAATTAAATTTTCTAAAGAGTTATCATTCTCACTGTTTTGTAATGAAGATTCAATTTGTCCTAAAGCATCATTCAATCGATCTTTTAGTTTTTCAAATGGCTCCATTTAATGCACTCTTTCTATTCTTATTTATTTTCAAATATCTAAAATTTCACGAATCAAATATAAAACCAACTATAGTTAGTTTATAATAAGAAAATAAAAATTACTTGCTTATTCAAGGCATTTTTTAACCGATAGCTTGATATTAAAGTTCATCCTGATAAAGAGCCTCATAATAGAAATAACGAAAGCCTTCGGCCATGCTTATTGAAAAATTACGAAAAGAACATCCGCAACATTGGAAAAATGCAACAGCCATTCGAGTATTAACCTTAGACGCAGTGGCAGCAGCCAATTCAGGTCATTCTGGGATGCCAATGGGTATGGCAGATGTTGCGACTGTTTTGTTTTTTAATCATTTAAAATTTGATCCTAAAACACCTTTGTGGCCCGATAGAGATAGACTAATTTTGTCAGCAGGTCATGGCTCAATGCTATTATATAGTTTGTTGTATTTAACAGGTTATGAAGACTTTCCTCTAGAAGAAATAAAGAACTTTCGACAGCTCGGTGCTAAAACAGCAGGTCATCCAGAAAACTTTTTGTCTGATGCAATCGAAACTACAACCGGTCCTTTAGGACAGGGAATTGCTAATTCTGTTGGTTTTGCGATGGCTGAAGAAATTCAAAGAGCTAATTACGGCGAAAAAATTGTTGACCATTATACGTATGTAATTGCTGGAGATGGCTGCCTTATGGAAGGTGTCAGTCAAGAGGCAATTGCGCTGGCTGGTAGACAACAGTTGTCTAAATTAATAGTATTCTGGGATAACAACAACATCACAATCGATGGCAAAGTTGAATTGTCTGATACAACTAATCAAGTTGAGCGATTTAAATCTTCGGGGTGGAACGTCATAGAGATTGACGGCCATAATCCAGTCCAAATCAATGAAGCAATAATTGAGGCCAAAAAAAATAACAAACCGACAATGATAGCTTGTGAGACGCACATCGCGCTTGGATCATCAGCTCAAGATACGTCCAAAGGTCACGGTGCACTCACCGATACAAAATTAATTGATGAAACAAAAGATATTTACGGATGGAGCAAAGAAAAGTTTCATGTTCCAGTAGAAGTAAAAAATGAATGGGAAAAAATTGCTCAAAAAGGACAAAAAGAAAAATTATTGTGGGAAAATCGATTAGCTTCATTGTCGTCAAAAAAACAGTCAGAATTTTTAAGAATGTATTCAATGGATTTGCCAAAAACACTTGGTAGAGCAATTAATAAGTTCAAAAAATCAGTAAGTAGAGAACAGCCCAAAGTTGCAACGCGCAAGTCCAGCGAAATGGTCTTAAATGTAGTTAACCCTATTATGACCGAGACTATTGGAGGGTCTGCCGATCTATCTGGCTCTAATAATACTAAGTCTGTAGATATGACTATATTTGATGTAAATAACAGAAAAGGTAGATACGTGCATTGGGGCGTTCGCGAACATGGCATGGCTGCTGCCATGAATGGTATGGCTTTACACGGAGGGATAAGACCATACGGTGGAACTTTTATGTGTTTTACCGATTATGCAAGACCAGCAATGCGCCTCGCTGCATTAATGAAAATACCAACAATATTCGTGATGACACATGACAGCATAGGTTTGGGTGAAGACGGTCCGACCCACCAACCTGTTGAGCATCTAGCTATAAGCCGTGCTACTCCCAATACCCAAGTATTTCGACCAGCTGATAGTGTAGAAACTGCTGAGGCCTGGGAAATTGCGTTGCAATCAAAAACAACACCCTCAGTACTCGCACTCACTAGGCAAGGTCTACCGACTTTAAGGACAAAATATAAATCAGCAAATTTATCGGCAAAAGGCGCATATATCTTGGAAGAGTCCGAGGGTAAAAGACAAGTGATACTAATCGCGTCGGGATCAGAAGTTTCATTAGCATTAACTGCCAGGAAAAAATTACAAAATGAGGGAATAGGTACTCGTGTCGTGTCTATGCCTTGCATGGAACTATTTGAGAAACAAGACGAAAAATACCGAAAACGCATTCTTCCCGGAGGACGGCATGTCAGAATTGCAATTGAGGCTGGCGTAAAAGATAGCTGGGCTAAATGGCTGTTGGGTGAACGTGGAAAAGAAGCAAATTCTGGATTTATTGGAATGTCCGGTTTTGGAGCTTCCGCTCCAGCCAGTACTCTTTTCGAGCATTATGGAATCACTCCTGAACAAATAATAGAACTAGCTAAATCTAAATTATAAACTGATTTATTTAATCTATCTTTACATTAACATTTTTTGTTAGCGCAATCATTGCTTATTTTGTCACGTTTACCGCTAACATATTGAAGAATATTAATATTTTCTTTTCACCATCTACTCCTTTGATGTAATAATGTGTTCAAGCAGTTCAGGGATAATAGATGACAATTAATCTTGGTATTAACGGATTTGGACGCATCGGTAGAAGTACTCTTTCTCACATTACAGAAAGTGCAAGAAATGATGTTCAAGTGACAAAAATTAATGCAACGGGTTCAATTCAAACAAATGCACATCTTTTGAAATACGACAGTACTCATGGCAGGTTTGCTGGTAAAGTAACTGTTGAAAATGATACGTTCGACATAGGGTACGGCCCAATAAAAGTATTCTCTTCTTATGAGCCTGAAGATTTAGATTGGTCAGGCTGCGATGTTGTTCTTGAGTGTACCGGAAAGTTTAATGACGGATTGAAATCAAGAGTGCATATTCAGCAAGGAGCAAAGTCAGTCTTAATTTCCGCACCGGCTAACAATGTTGATAAAACTATAGTCTACGGAGTTAATCATAGGTCATTAACACATAACGACAAAGTAGTTTCAAATGGCTCGTGTACCACAAATTGCCTTGCCCCCTTAGCAAAAGTTTTAAATGACAGCATTGGTATTGAACGTGGTATAATGACTACAATACACAGTTATACTGGGGATCAACCCACTTTAGATAGAAGGCATGACGATCTATATCGGGCACGATCTGCAGCCACTTCAATGATACCAACTTCGACTGGAGCTGCTAGGGCGTTGGGAGAAGTCTTACCAGAGCTACACGGAAAATTAGATGGTACTGCATTAAGGGTGCCCACACCTAATGTAAGTGCTGTTGACTTAACATTTGAAGCAAGCAACCCAGTCACCACAGAAGAGGTGAATTCAGTTGTCGAGCATGCTGCAAAAAACGATATGGTAAAGATTTTATCTTATGATACTGAGCCTAAAGTTTCTATAGATTTTAACCACACCTCACATTCATGTATTTTTGCGCCAGAACAGACAAGGGTTGTAGGAAAACACACTGTACGCGTTCTTGCTTGGTATGATAATGAATGGGCCTTTTCTTGCAGGATGGCTGATGTTGCCTCTACTATGGGCCGGCTTTTATAAAGCTAAAAAAAACTAACTAATTTTAAATTATACTAAAATTAAAAGTCCCAATATATTTCTTAACTTATCGATTGACAATCTTGTAGATGCTGCGATGTTAGCGCTAACTTTTATTGTTCTCTTAGAAGGAATTAATGGTGGCTGTTCGAGTAGGAATTAATGGATTTGGGCGGATTGGACGAAATATTCTCAGAGCAATTATAGAAAATAAACGCACTGATATTTCAGTTGTTGCAATTAATGACTTGGGACCTGTAGCAACTAACGCACATCTGCTAAAATTTGATAGTATACATGGTAAATTTCCAAATAAAATAACTGTTACTGAGGATACTATCGATGTTGGCACTGGTCCCATTAGAGTTACGGCCATACGAAACCCAGAAGAACTTCCCTGGAATGATATAGATATAGCGTTCGAGTGTACTGGAATTTTTAACGAAAAGGAAATTGCCAGTAAGCATCTTAAAAATGGGTCCAAAAGGGTCCTAGTTTCCGCTCCATGTAAAAATGCTGACAAAACTATTGTATTTGGCGTTAACCATAAAACACTTTCAAAAAATGATTTGGTTGTATCAAATGCATCTTGCACAACCAACTGTCTAGCGCCAGTTGTTAAGGTGCTACATGAAGAATTAGGTATAAAGCGCGGTTTTATGACTACTATTCATAGTTACACAGGCGATCAGCCTACCCTA
>ERZ802830.586-NODE-586-length-36439-cov-7.14976_pt1 | contig 36439 bp, 34 predicted proteins | sample MGYA00345654_ERZ802830 | MGnify/ENA primary metagenome ERZ802830 (study PRJEB30503, sample SAMEA104212375) | marine metagenome | biome: Westerlies Biome; feature: [SRF] surface water layer (ENVO:00010504) within the epipelagic zone...; material: water... | reverse complement strand
GCCTCCTGATCCATAAATAATTGTTTTGCTCATGCATAACGTTCAAAAAACGGCTCCATTCCTTACTAGCGCAGCTTCCTTGAAAAAAAAAGGCGATATTCGGAAAAGAGGAGGAACCGAATATCGCCGAATGAACTAATTGCTAGCCATCCATAATGTGAAGAACTCAATCTTCAAACAGGAAGCTATCTTGTTTGTTATTTTATGTAAAGAAAATTATGAACTTTTAAATATAAGAGTTTTTATAGAAAGAAGTGAAATTGTATATCATAGACGCCCTATTTGACCATTTTCATATCTTGTTAATGGTGTTGACCTTGCAAGTGATATACCCCACATTATGGAGCTATATATTTAATGTTTTGAGTAAATGATGAGGTAGAACGATGCTAAACCGAGCATTGGGATTTTTTTCAAGTGATATAGGAATCGACTTAGGCACAGCAAATACGCTGGTGTATGCCCGAGATCGCGGTATTGTGATCCGCGAACCTTCCGTGGTGGCCGTTCAATCTGGCACCAATCGAGTCTTAGCGGTAGGCGATGAAGCCAAACGGATGTTGGGTCGTACCCCTGGTAATATCGTTGCCATCCGTCCACTTAAGAGCGGCGTCATTGCTGATTTTGAAGTGACCGAAGCCATGCTTCGCTATTTTATTCAAAAAGTGCACAACCGCCGCATGATGGTGCGACCCCGTGTTGTCATCGCCGTTCCAAGCGGCATTACTGAAGTGGAAAAACGAGCCGTAAAAGATTCTGCACTGCATGCCGGTGCACGAGATGTGTTTTTGATTGAAGAACCGATGGCTGCTGCAATCGGCGTTGGGCTACCTGTTCAGGAGCCCGCAGGCAATATGATCGTTGATATTGGGGGGGGAACAACGGAAGTCGCCGTGATTTCTCTCGCTGGTATTGTCTATAGCCGCAGCGTGCGTGTCGGGGGGGATGAAATGGACGAGGCAATTATTCAACATATTAAGCGGGAATATAACCTGCTGATTGGCGAACGAACTGCTGAGGAAATTAAGATTACAATGGGTTCTGCAGTTGAAATTGCAGACGGAAGCACCATGGAAGTTAAAGGCCGTGACCTCGTGGCAGGCTTGCCACGCACACTCACCATTAGTTCGGAAGAGATACGGCAAGCGCTACTTGAACCACTCAATGCAATTGTAGAGGCGGTGCGAGTTACACTTGAGCGCTGTTTACCTGAACTCTCCGCCGATCTGGTTGATCGCGGAATGGTGATTGCAGGCGGCGGCGCACTTCTCAAAGGGTTAGATCAGCTAATTTCAGAAAAAACCGGTCTTCCGGTACACGTAGCAGAAGATCCACTAAGCGCCGTTGCTGAAGGCACCGGCATTGTGCTTCACGAAATTAATTTCCTTCGCAAGATGGCCAACCAATAGGTTGAGTATAAGCTTTGTCCTCCCTTTAAAGGGGTGGATGTTTTGAAGAGTAAGAGACAGCGTTGGAAGCTGATTGCAGGCTTTGCAGGTATCACCATTCTTTTGGTGTGGCCTCAAGCAACCTATATCGGAAAACAATCTATTCGAACCGGCATTGCCCCCGCCGAAGAGATCGGCTCGCGTTTTTCACGGAGCTTCTCCGAATGGGGAAAAGCACTTCGCGGTCTTGGCGGCGCGGCAGAACGAGAACAACAACTCTCACTTGAATTGGTTCGAGCGCAAGCAGAGCTCAACCGGTTACGGGATATTGAAAAAGAGAACCAACGACTTCTGCGAGCACTTGGGTTTCAACAAGCCACCCCCTACGCATTAACCCCTGCCACCGTCATCAGCCGAAACATCAGTGGCTGGTGGAACACCCTTCGTATTCAACCCAACAGCAAAAAATCAATTCATACAGATAGTGCCGTATTGAGCCCTGATGGGCTCGTCGGGCGCGTCCTAGATGTGAATCCGCTCAGTGCAGAAGTTTTATTGGTCTGCGACCCTGCTTTTCGAGTGGCCGCGCGCATTTCCGGTCGAGAGATTTTTGGGGTCGTACGCGGTATGGGAAATTCCATCAGTGGACAACCCCGCGTTCGGATGGAATTTATCAATAAAGATTCGGTCATCCAAATTGGCGAAGAAGTAACCACTTCAGGCTCCACCCGTTCCGAAGGTTTTTTTCCTCCAGGCATTCATATTGGATATATCAAACAAGTGCACCGGGATGAATCCGGACTTTATCAATATGCTGAAATTGTCCCTCGAGCAACCGGCGGCTTGCTCGACTACCTCTTTGTGGTAGGCAATGCGGAGGAGACCCCATGAAGACTTTTCTTCGCATCACACTCCTCTTGATCGTCAGCGTGCTCCTCCAACAAGCACTCCCCGGTTGGCCTATTTTTAATAATCTAAAACCGCCACTGATAGGCGCCTTACTGGTTCATATAGCCTTTCGCCTTCCCGCCCGATCCGCATGGCAATTTACACTGGCATCCGCCGTGATCTACGACAGCCTTGAGCCCGGCCCTTATGGCCCCGCTCTTCTTGCCTTCCCCATTATCACCTATCTCACCCTTCGGTTTCGACATGATCTCTTCGGCAACGGCGTGATCACCCAACTTTTCTGCGGAGGCATCGCCGGACTGATTATCGGTAGTGTAGCCACCGGAATGTATCTGGTGACAAATACGCGCCCGCTCGATTCCATTTTTAGCTCCCTCATCGGCGGGCTCCTCATCGGCGCCTTGCTACAACCCATTCTTTCTCAACTGCTGCAAAAGAGTGACTGGATTTCACAGGAAGGAAGTTGGTCATGAAAGTCCGGCAACCTCAACACTCCAGTCAGCTCGTTATCGGAGCCTTACTCGTCGTAATCCTTAGCGGCTTCACGCTTTTAGGCACCGAGCTCTGGCAGCTGCAAGTGCGAGAGCAAGATGGCTTTGAAACCCTCTTTCGAAATCAAAGTATCCGGCGCGTTCGCTTGCCTGCTGTACGAGGCAAAATTTTTGATGCAAAAGATCGAGTCCTTGCGGATAGCATCCCGAACTACTGTATTGCCATCTACACACATGAACTGCGAGCACCTCGTTCTGGCGTTGCCAATGTGCTCGAACAAGTGCACGAAATATGGAGTCGCGTTGGACGTCCTCCCAATTTGTCTTATGAGCAAATTAAAATCCATATGCAGCAGCAACCTGAGCAACCTCTCACCGTCTATTCTCATTTAACCGATGAGGAAATGCAGCGCTGGAGAACCGAATTTGAAAAATGGACAGCCCCCAAACGAGGCTCGTTCCGTCGGCAAAAAATCGCGGGACTGGATTTGGGTCGGCCCACGCAAGGACGTGCCATCGTTCTTGAAACTCAAGCGCTTGCTCGACGTCGCACATCCACCGCAGCCAATACACTTGAACTCGTCTATCGTATTTCTGATCGACTCAACAAACCACGCGCCGTCCGCTATCAACAAATCAAAGATCACATTTTTGCCCGCCGACCCCTTCCACTCATCGCCTGGACACACCTAGACAAAGCCGACCTCGCACGATGGGCAGACCGATGTTCAACACTCCCCGGTACCGATATTCTATGTCTTCCCGCCCGCACTTATCCGGAAAAAACCCACACCGCCCATCTCATTGGATATACGCTTCAAGCAGATACAGACAAAAGCCCCTCTCAAGCCGGACGCGTTCATTATGATTTGAGAGGCTTGAAAGGCCGCAAAGGACTTGAACATATATACAACCCCCTACTCACCGGAACATACGGCTATCAGCTCCTTCAGATTGATGCCGCCGGATTCCACAACCACACCCTGCAAACCACGCCACCCAAAGCAGGCGGCGACCTCAAACTCACCCTCGATGCAGAAATTCAACGCATGGCGACCGAAGCCCTTGCCAACAAACAGACCGGAGAATATGCCGGCCCCGTAAAAGGAGCTGCCGTCGTACTTGATGCCACCAACGGAGATGTTCTCGCATTGGTAAGCTCCCCATCATTTGACCCCAATCGCTACATGGAATCTTCCCTCTATCGGCAACAACTTCTCACCGACTCCGATGCGCGCACCTTCCAGCGCGCCGTCTTCGGGCAATACCCGCCCGGCAGTACATTCAAACCCATTACTGCGCTTAGTGCACTTAAAGAAAATGCGCTTCTCTTCCAAGAAAAGCATACCTGCGCAAGAGACTATCGAAATGAGAGCGGGCGTCCGATGCGGTGTTGGATTCATTCTCAAGGCGGCTCCCACGGCTCCATTAATATGCAAGAAGCAATCATGCAATCATGCAACATCTATTTCTACGAACTCGCGCAAGAAATGGGCTATGCACCCATTTATGAAACCGCTCGAGCCTTTGGTATTGGCCAATATGCAGGCCTCTTTCCTGACCTTGAAGCTCCAGCAGAGCATCGAGAACAACGCTATGGAAATCTGCCCGAAACCGCCGCCAATCCAACCGCTCTTTGCAATCTTTCGATCGGACAAGGACAACTGCTCACCAGTCCCCTGCAGATGGCGATGGTGGCAACTGCTATTGCAAATGGGGGCACTCTTTATCGCCCTCGATTGGTAAAACAATTTAGAACGCAACCTGACCTGCCCTATCAAGAAAATCCCACATGGGCCATCCGCCGCATTGATGTGGACATCGAATCCCTTGAGCAAATCCGGAAGGGCATGCGAGATGTCGTCATGCATCGCAATGGAACCGCTCGAACCGCACAAGTCGAAGGCATCTCCATCGCTGGCAAAACCGGATCTGCTCAATACCGTAAAAAAGTCGGCGACCAAGTAGAAGACCGCGTCCATGCGTGGATGATCTCCTACGCCCCCTATGATTTCCCGCGCTATGCTATTGCCATGCTGGTCGAAGATGGCGTTTCTGGCGGACAAACCATCGGCCCGCGTCTCGCGCAGCTTTATCGCATGCTCTTCGAATATGATGGCACCTTATCTAGGGGGCAAGGATGAACGGACTCGCTCCCAAACGAATGGATTGGTCTCTCACCGGCACCGTATTGGCGCTCTTAACGATCAGTACGCTCTTTATTTACAGCGCACAATTTCAGGCGCCAGGATCGGTTGGCTCTACATGGCAACGACAGATTTTCTTTGGCGGAGCAGGCTTAGGGCTCTATCTCTTCACCGCCTGGTTTGATTATCGATCCCTCATCCGCTGGGTAGGATGGCTCTATCCAATAATCATTGGGCTCCTTTTGTTGGTCTTTCTCTTCCCCTCCATCAATGGCGCTCACCGGTGGATTAATCTACCCGGCTTTACCATCCAACCATCTGAATTAGCAAAACCCATCACGTTAATTATGATCGCATCTTTTCTCTCCGCACCCGATCGAGACCGCGAATCCAATCAAACCTTCTTATGGGCGATCGGATTACTTGCGCTTCCTCTCATCTTGATTGCTCTCGAACCGGACCTGAGCACCGCACTCGTGATGATTCCCTCCGTCATTGCGATGCTCCTATATGCCGGTATTAAGCGAAAATGGCTCGTGCGAACGGTTATCGGGTTTACGCTATTTTCCATTCTACTCTGCGGATGGATTAAATATGAAGCCCCCATCGGAGCCGATAAAAATACATCTACAACAGAGCAAAAATGGCACCTGCCAACCGTTCCGCTTCTTGAGCCCTATCAGAAAGAGCGTATTCGGGTCTTTCTATCCGATGATGTAGACACCGCCGATGCAGGGTGGAATAAACTTCAAGCGCAAGTAGCGGTCGGATCGGGCGGTTTACGTGGCAAAGGGTATCTGCAAGGCACGCAGAATATGCTCGGCTTCCTCCCACGCACCGTAGCCCCCACTGATTTTATTTTTTGTGTAATAGCCGAAGAGATGGGCTTTATAGGAAGCATCTCCATTCTTCTGCTCTACATGCTTTTATTAGGGCGATGCTTGCGAACCGCATGGCGGGCGCGAGATGAATTCGGACGAATGGTAGCACTAGGCATAAGCACCCTATTGTTTTGCCATATATTTATAAACATTGCGATGACCATCGGGCTGCTACCCATTACAGGATTGCCGTTACCTCTGATGAGCTACGGCGGCTCCTTTATGATTAGCACCTTGGTTGCACTGGGCATTATTCAAAGTATTTACCAGCGCCGCAGAATCAGATGAGAGGATCCATTATGTTAAAAAAATTGAAAAATATAACACCAGCCAACCGGCACAAAAAAGAGATCATTATCAATATTGAATCACTCGAAACTCGGGTTGCGATTCTTGAAAATGGCAAACTCGATAATTTCCATATTGAGCGAAAAGAAGATCACCGAATTGTTGGAAGCGTCTTCAAAGGCAAAATCCAAAACTTAGAAGATGGCTTACAAGCCGCCTTCGTCGACATCGGTCTCAAGAAAAATGCCTTCATTCACTACTGGGATATGATCCCTGAAGACGCCGCCCGCCTCGAACGCGAGGAAGGGGTTCGAGCGAAAAGCTCCAGCCGCAAACGAAAACGCTATAAACCGGGCGAAATTGCAAAAATCTTTCCGATTGGCTCCGAAATTATTGTGCAGGTAACCAAAGACGCAATTGGAACCAAAGGACCCCGTGTCACGGCAAACATCAGTATTCCCGGACGCTTCCTCGTGATGATGCCCGGCACAAAAATGAAAGGTATCTCCCGCAAAATTGATGATTCAAAAGAGCGCAATCGCCTCAAAAAGATTCTGCAACGACTTCCGGTTCCAAACGGCATTGGGTTAATCGTTCGCACTGCCGGCTCTGGCACACGCCGCACCAGCTTCACACGCGATGCCCGCACGCTCTTTGAAGTCTGGAAAGACATCCAAGATAAAATGGAAAACAAAAAAGCCCCCTGCTGCCTCTACAGCGAGCCCGGCTTAGCCGAACGAGTCGTCCGCGATTACCTCACCGAAGATATCGATCGCATCTTTATTGATAATCAGGAACTCTTTGAGGTCACTCGCGATGTCATCCAAAAATATTCACGGCGATCTCGGAACTGGATCCAACTCTACGGTGGAGACGAACCGATCTTCGACTACTTTGAAGTCGAAAAACAGATCGAATCTGCCTACCGACGCAAAGTATGGCTCAAATCGGGCGCCTATCTCATCTTTGATGAAACCGAAGCACTCGTCGCAATCGATGTGAATACCGGACGACACAAAGGCGCAAAAACGCAAGAAGAATCCATCCTGCAGGTCAACTTAGAAGCTGCCGAAGAGGCCGCACGACAACTTCGTCTACGAAACGTCGGCGGGCTAGTGATCATTGACTTCATTGATATGAAATCAAAAAAAGATCAGCAACACATCCATCGCGCTCTAAAAGAGAGCCTCAAAAGCGATCGAGCGCGAACCAATGTATTGCAGATCTCCCAGCTCGGTCTTTTGGAGATGACCCGCCAACGCATGGAAGAAAGTATCTTTAATGCAGGTTATGATGACTGCCATTATTGCCGCGGACGCGGACGCGTGAAATCAGCCCTAACTATGAGTGTGGAAATTCAACGACGCGTGAACGAATGTATGCGCAAAGATACGGGCACGCACTCCATGCGTGTTACCATTAATCCACAGGTGCTCGATCGCCTGCGGCGCGAAGACGAGCAGGCGCTCATCGAGCTCGAACAACAATTCCAAGGCCATTTAACATTTGTTGCTGACAACACCTATCATGTGGAAGAATTTACCATTATCAACACCGATAATAATGCCACCCTCTTCACCACCATGGAAAATAAGGATTAAACAGATGTCGATTACAACACACTCCTACGGCACCACGAAACACGGCGAAAAGGTTGATCTTTTCCGATTAGAAAATAAAAGAGGAACCCTCGTTGAAATCATCAATTATGGAGCGACTATCACCTCCATCCTAACGCACGATCGAGAAGGGACCCTCTCCGATATTGTCTTAGGATTTGATGATATAGCAGGCTATGAAAGTGCTGATAATCCCTATTTCGGTGCCACCTGTGGGCGATTTGCTAACCGCTTGAAAAAGGGGTCATTCACCCTAAACGGAACCTCCTATCAACTCGCTAAAAACGACGGCGAAAACGCCCTACATGGAGGCCTACGAGGATTTGATAAACAGATATGGGAAGCGCAGGTGAATGCCGATACTTTGATTCTCAAGCGCGTCAGCCCCGACGGGGAGGAGGGTTATCCCGGCAACCTTCTTGTCGAGGTAACATTCCAGCTAACCGAGGAAAATGATCTCCGAATCGACTACCAAGCTGAAACCGATCAGCCCACCTTCATCAACCTCACCAACCATAGCTATTTTAATCTAGCAGGGGGTGGAACCATTCGTGATCATCACATCCAGATTCATGCCGACCACTACACCCTTGTCGACGAAACCGCCATTCCCACCGGCGAGCTTCGTGCCGTAGAAGGCACAGAGATGGATCTGCGTTGTTCCCTTGCAATCGGAACGCATATCGATCAAGTGCAAGGACTCGGCTATGATCACAATTATTGCCTCAACCAAACCGATGGATCGCTTACGATTGCAGCTCAAGTGATTGATCCCTCTAGCGGACGAACCCTTACGTGTTTAACCACTGAACCTGGTGTTCAATTCTACAGCGGAAATTTCTTAAACAGTTTCATCGGGAAAGCTGGCAACATCTATGCAAAACAAAACGGCTTCTGTCTGGAAACCCAGCACTTTCCAGATAGCCCGAATCAACCCAGCTTTCCATCCACACAACTCAATCCAAGCGACCGCTATACACAAACGTGTGTGTATCGATTTGGAATTGAAAAATAGGCGAATGCAGAAGAATCCATTAGTATTAAACCTCCTGCTTTTAATGCTTTTCACCCAAGGCTCGGGTGGCAATCCCTCGCCCCTCCGCCTTTCCGTCCAGCCTGAAAAGCGCTATCAACTTTGGCAAACGGAGGACCTTCGCGTTCCATGGATATACAAACAAGCCGTCACAACAACCCCTGAAACTGTTGAATATGAAATCGCGTTGAATTCGGCTACTGAAAGAACCTTATTTTATAAATTACAACCGACGCCACCAGCTCCCACCATCGACTGGTTTACCTCTTATCGAGGTGAACGAAGCCAAATGGAAGCGCACGGGCATTTTTTATTAGCATGCTCAGATGGCGGCTTTCTCCAGATAGGCGAAAGTGGCTCCCCCTCCAATAGCGGACGGATCTTAGTAATTAAAGTAGATGAAAACGGGGCCCTTATTTGGAAGCAAGAAACCGCTCTATTTATCGAAGGCAGTCTCAATCTAGGGAACAGCGCATTAGAAGTAGCTGATGGTTATATTATTCTTGGCAGCCAACAATCAAATGGCAGTAATTCAGGGCAAAATAGTATGATTGCTAAACTCAATAAAAGCACCGGAGTCCCGCTCTTTATTGAAACCTTTGATAGCGGCGGAGCCGATGCATTCGAACATGCCGCTACAAACGATACGGGATACATCGCGGTGGGATATCGACAAGCAATGGACTCTGAAAACACGTTCTACACAGAAGGCCAAGGCCAACTCACCTTTCTTAATTCAAACGGAGTTCAAATAGCATCCTTTGACCTGAATAATTATCTCTCACAAGCGTATCGTATATACCCCACCCAAGGTGGATATATTATCTCGGGCCAAGCAGCGGAAAACACCCAATATGGTCTCATAAAAATAGATTCAACTGGAACCGTTCTTTGGCATCGCCAATACGGCTTTGAGAGCGTAGATGGAAGTGCGGATGATGATCATTGCTTTGCTTTAGATGTTTCCACTCATGGCCACCTATTTTTGAGTGGTCATACCCGCTTCGGTTATCAAAGCAGTGGTCTCAATCAAACCAATAACTGGGACACCCTCACCTGTAAAATTGATGGCTCAGGAAATCTCATCTGGATCCGCCGCCAAGGCAATCCGAGAGGATTTGACCCCCGATACATTCATGATGAAGCCTGGGGCATACGGGCTACCCCTGATGGCGGATGTCTTGTTGTCGCCGGCTCCGGTGATGAGTACGAAAATTATTCTGCACATAGCCAAGATGAGTTATCCGATAAATGGGTGGTCTACCTTATTAAATATGCCGCAGACGGAGTTTTAGAATGGGAAACTACATTTGGTGATCCTGGAGAAGCACTCGGCTGGGATTGGGCCGGTGAAGATATTGTTCTTACAAGTGACGGCGCAGCCGTAATTGCTGTTGACAACGCCTCCTTTGGATTCTTAAAAATAACCCCACTATTTAATCCCTAAACTTGGAGATCATTATGAACGAACTAGAAGGAAAAAAAGCCCCCGCCTTTACCCTACAAGGTAGCGACAAAAAAACGCATACCCTGGCAGATTATAAAGGGAAGAATATCGTCATCTACTTTTACCCAAAAGACAACACACCCGGCTGCACCAAAGAATCTTGCGGCTTTCGCGACCTTAACAACGCCTTTACCGACCACCACACAGTGGTGCTCGGTGTGAGTAAAGATGGGTTAGAATCTCATGATAAATTCATCCGTGATTTTAACCTTCCCTTCGTCCTACTCTCCGATCCAGACACCCAAATGATGGCCGCTTATGGCGCATGGGGAGAAAAAGTTCTATACGGGAGAAAAAGTATCGGATGCATCCGCTCTACCGTCATTATCGACACCGAGGGAACCATAATCAAACACTGGAAACGGGTCCCTAAAGCAGAAGCACACCCTCAAAAAGTATTTGAGTTTATTCAGACCCTTTAAGCTGCTGGCGCGTAATAAACTCTTTTGCAAGCGACCGATACGCCGCCGTTCCAACACAATGTGGATCGTGTTTATTGATCGGCAATCCATAACTGGGCGCCTCACTCAATCGAACATTTCGAGGAATTAAGGTTTCAAATACGCGATCTCCAAAATGCTTAATCACCTCTTGAACCACTTGCTGTGAAAGATTAGTGCTTGGGTTATACATCGTCATCAAGATGCCACTGATATGCAACCGCGCGTTGCCAGCATCCGCGATTTGCTGAACAATATCCACCATCACGCCCAGCCCTTCGAGGGCGAGATATTCGCACTGCATAGGGATGATTACCTCATGCGCCACATTCAATGCGTTCATGAATAAAATGCCCAGAGAGGGCGGACAATCCAATAAAATCACATCATATCGAGCCGATGAAATAATCGGCTCCAATGCCGTTTTCAGTTTATGTAAATAGTCATCGTGGCGCGCAATCGCAATCTCAGCCCCCGCCAAATCCAATTCCGAGGGAATTATATCCAAGTTCTTCACCGCCGTAGATTGAATTTTATCAAGCCCCGAACACTCTCCTAGCAAAGCCGGAAATATACTCGCCCCCGGAGTCTTCTCCACACCCAACCCACTGGTCGCATTGGCTTGGGGATCCAAATCTACCAAAAGAATCCGCTTATTTTTTTCTGCCAAACACGCCGAAAAATTTATGGCCGTAGTTGTTTTGCCAACCCCACCCTTTTGATTTGCTAATGCTACAACCACCGTCTGCATTGTTCTACATTACCCCATGGCTCAAGATGCTTAAACCATAAATTGCCGCCGTTTCCGTTCGCAAAATACGAGGCCCAAAGCTAACCGACTGAGCGCCTGCATCCACAGCCGCATCCACTTCTTCCTGCGTAAAGTCTCCTTCAGGTCCAATCAGCAACGAGACCGATTGCACCCCTTTCAGCTCCACCTCTTGCAACGCTTGAGCTCCCGGATAGAGCGAAGCTATCAGCGAGCGCTCATACAGGTTGAGCCGAGGCAACACCTCCATCAAGGGTTGCACAGGATGAAGCATCGGAAGCCAGCGCACTTCACACTGCTCAGCAGCACCTTGAATAATCTGATGCCAGCGCTTCACTTTTTTTTCACTGAAGCGAGACTCCGTGTGTTGCGTGATAACCGGTCGGATGGCGGTCGCCCCCAACTCAACTGCTTTTTGCAATACCCACTCCCATCGATCCGGCTTCGGCAACGCTTGGATTAATTCCAACTCGGCCACTGGCTTGGGCGCCTGCCACCGCTCACATAACGCTAGACACACTTCCCGCTTTGAAAGCTGATCCACCGTCCCGATAGCCACCTGCCCCTTGCCATCAAAAACCGTAAGTTCCTGCCCCTCCGTCACGCGCAAAACACGAGCCAAATGGTGCGACTGCTCCAGCGAAAGAACGATCCGAGACTCAGCCCAACGAGCCGATTCGACCAGACAATTTATTCTCATTCATCGTTCTCAAGTTTTTGTTTACGCTCGTAAAATCGACTCGCATCCTTTTGAAGCTGTACCGATTCTTCAAAATGATTTTCATGCAGAGACGTACACAATTTTTCCATCGCTTTTTTCTCTTTTCCAGAAAGCTTGGCAGGCACCTCGATATTGATCATCACGTGCTGATCCCCTTTACCATGCCCATGCGCCTGATCTTTAATTCCCTGCCCTTTGAGCCGGAACATTTTTCCATTTTGAGTGCCCGCTGGAATCTTTAATTTAATATCCCCATGTAGCGTGGGTACTTTTATTTCTCCGCCCAACATAGCAATATAAAAAGGAACCGGAACTTCTAAGAGGATATCCAAGTTATTACGTCGGAAGATCGCATGATCACGCACATGAAATACAATAAACAAGTCCCCCGCAGGACCCCCACGCACACCCGCTTCACCCTTGCCTGCTAGTCGTTGGCGCGATCCCGATTCCACACCGGCAGGAATCTTAAGTTTCAACTTCTTGCGCTCTTTCACGCTACCCGTTCCCTTACATTCCCGACACGGGTTTGAAATGGTTTCGCCAACACCTCCACACGTTGGACACGTCTGAGAAAACTGAATAAAACCACCCCCAGACGTAACTTGTCCGCGTCCACCACAAGTACCACAGGTGCTCTTCGCAGTTCCCGGCTCAGCCCCTTTACCACCGCATCGGCCACACGTCGATGAAACTGGCAGGGTTAATGCGCGGCTAGAGCCCAACACCGCTTCCTCAAAATCAACATCGAGATCATATCGTAAATCTGCACCGCGGGTCGGCCCTCCGCGCCGACGACCCCCGCCTCCGCCTCCGCCAAACATACCGCCAAAGACTTGCTCAAAAATATCAGACGCATCATGAAAACCTCCACCGCCAAATCCACCCGCACCCGGGCCAAAGGCTTGATGACCATACTGATCATACTGCGCCTTCTTCTGCGAGTCCGATAGAATTTCATACGCCTCAGATGCTTCCTTGAACTTCTCTTCTGCAGCCGAATCACCCGGATTCCGATCCGGATGATATTTCATCGCTACTTTTCGATAGGCCTTCTTAATCACCTCATCCGACGCTGAATGATCCACGCCCAAGACCTCATAATAATCCCGCTTATTCGCCATCGCTACTCGCCACCTTCCGCAACCGCCCCAGACGAAACAACCACCTGAGCAGCTCGCAACAACTTCTCACCCATCACATATCCTTTGCGAACTTCATTCATACAAACTCCCTCCGCATGCTCCGCAGAAGGCATATGAGTTAACGCTTCATGATAGTGCGGATCGAACACCTCTCCCACCGCCTTGATCGGCTTTACCTTAAAGCGATCTAATACCGACTTAAATTGATCGTATACCAACGTGAAGCCCTCCATCACCGCCGGGTCAGCCTCTTGCTTCTTAGCCATTTCCAATCCCAGTTCAAAATGATCCAATACCGGCAGAAATTCCAATAATAAATCTTCATTGGCTCGCTGATATAATTCTACACGCTCTCGCTGCGTTCGATTCCGAAAATTTGCAAAATCAGCCTGTAACCGAACAAACTGGTCTCGAAGCGACTCCTCTTCCTCAACCGTCGCTTCAATCACTTCTGTGTCCGGTAGCGCATCCGACTCCTCTTCGATTGGTTTCGCCTCTGGATCGTTCTTTTTTTCTTCTTCACTCATTGAAAGCATCTCCGTTTACAAGGACTGAAAAATACGCAATCTACCGAAGGTGTCAACCGGTCATTGCTGATCTTATCCATTCCGTCTCTATCTAATCTCAGTAGATCTGATTGTCGCCGCGGTAGAAGGCCCTGCCTCTTCTTTTGGGATCTTCTAGCGAGTGGGTCACCTTGTAGATGGAAAATTTTGCCTCACACTCCATGCGCCGATCTTTTTCGCTGCATGATAAATAGAAACAGGCTCCACAAAAACATCACGCCAAGAGTAATCCCCAAGACCGACCATCCGCCCCATAAAGCCAACAGTGGAATAGCCAAACCCGTCCACAACCCACCACCCATAAACGGTTCATGTAATAACTGCTTCGATGCAAAAGCACTGGCCGCTTCGGTCTCACAATCCGGATCAACCGTTCGTAAAAGCAACAACCCCGTCGCCGTCACACCCATCGATTGCCCCAACTCCGCAATCGCTCGCTCAAACCACGCATCGTTAAATACCCGAGGAGCGATCACCCGCAAACAGAAAAAGTTCCACAGCAGCCCCCCCCCCACCAATATCACCAAAGGCACCCACCCTGCAGCCACGACATCCAACTGGATCGTCGCAATCGCGGCCACCACCAGAAAATCAAGCGCCGCATTCTGAAGCTGCAACATCAACCCCCGACAAATCAGTTTTGACCGATCAAACGCATCACAAAACAGCTGTACAATCACCCCGCCCAACATGCAAAGCGGGAACATAGGAAAGCTCGCCATCAACTCGCCCCAACGACCCGGCAAAGACGATGCGATCATCAATAGGCTCTCTTTGAAAACCCATCCCAATAAAATAGCGAGCCCCACAAAAGCCAGCTGCAAGGAAAGGGCTCCCACAATATCGCCCGAGATCGTAAGCGTTCCCACGGGCCGCCGTTCCGCCAAAGAAGCCGGTGCATGCGAAGCAACTAATCCTCGCCGAATCGCCCAGTTCACCAACGCCATTCCCATAATAATCGCGCCTAAAATACCAAATGTTGCCGCCGCTAAAGCCATATCTTTCATTTCAGGGAATCCCAACGAATCAAACACGGGCGCCATTCCACCTGCGGTTCCATGCCCCCCCTCAAACCCCACCGGCATGATTCCCGCATACACATCGGGCAACCCGAACCACGGACTCAACAAAACAAGAACCATCAAGCACCCCACTGCATATTGGCCCCAAGCAACCAACTGCCCATATGCCAATTGCCGACTGCAGCTCTTCCAAACCGTTTTAATTTTCGGCACACGCTCACCCATAAATAAGGCCGCAAAAACCACATTAATCAACAAACCGGGTAACGCACTCCACCCCGCAGTTAAGGTTGGATTCACAGAGATATCGCTATATCGTAACCATTGCCAAACAAGCAATCCGATCAAGCCACCGACCACGCTCGCCGGCAAAAAAAGACGCTGAATCCACTTCACCTTACGACGCAACACAACGCCCACCATCAATAAGCCAGCTAAGATTCCAAATGAGATCATGTCACCTTTCTCTGCATAGAAAAGAAGTTAGCCAAGATCGATGTGGGTGTCGAGTCGATCAACGACATAGAACTCCATCCGCTGTCCGCTTGACGCTCTTCGCTAGCAACGGCTTAATAGAACCATGACAGCCATCAACCCAAAGCAACTCCTCCAAACCGCGCAACGAGCGGTGAGCCTAGCCGCCGCGCATGCCAACGCCAACCTCCATCGCCGCGAAGAGTCGCTCTCGACCGACGCCCACGATATCAAGCTCGCCCTCGATGTAGAATGCCAAGCCCTCATCGAAACCTGCATTCACGAATCGTTCCCTGAGCACGCCATCCTCGGAGAAGAAGGCGCCACCCCCAAACTCGATATGCCCTATGAATGGATTATCGATCCCATCGATGGAACCGTTAATTTTTCACACGGATTTCCCTATTGGTGTAGTTCCGTTGCCGTTCAATATCATGGGAAAACCATCGCTGGTGCCGTCTATGCCCCAGAAACCGATGAACTTTTTTCCGCCGCTCTCGGCGAGCCTGCCTGTCATAATGGAACCCCAATTCAAGCAACCCACAGCCCCCATATCGCCACCGCCATGGTACTCACCGGCATGAATAAACAACGCATCTATACCGATCAGCCCGCCTTTTCCACCTTTTCCCAACTTGCCAACCAAGCGCAGAAAATCCGCATTTCAGGTGCCGCCGCTCTCGACCTCTGCCAAGTCGCCGCTGGACGGTGCGATGCCTTTCTAGAATATGGGCTGTATGTTTGGGATTTTGCAGCCGCCGGTTTAATCGCTCAACAAGCCGGAGCGTTGTTTACCGTACAACCCGATCCCGCCCTCCCACATCGAGGCGCCGTTCTCTGCGCCAATCCAGACCTACATGCCGAATTAGAACCCCTCTGGAAAGAAGGAATGCCCCATGCCTAAGCATCCATCTATCCATGAGTTATATGAAGCCGCCGTACAACATGTAGAAACGGACCTCAACTTTGGTCGCCGCGTTTACAAACGCCATAACAAAACCGAACCCAAGCAAATCCGCGAAGATTTTTGCGGTACAGCCAAACTCGCCGCCTACTGGGTGAAACAAAATCCCACCCACAAAGCCTGCGGCATTGATCTTCATCAACCCACCTTAACCTGGGGCAAGCAACACCATCTCGCCCCACTCACGCCAGATGAGCAAGCGCGCATAGATCTGCGCTGCGAAGACGTACTCACCACCCACCCGCCCAACGTCGATCTCATCTTTGCCCTCAACTTTTCCTTCTGTATTTTTAAGCAACGCGAACAGCTACTCACCTACTTTAAGAATGTCCGCCGCGGGCTCAAAAAAAACGGGCTCTTCATTCTTGATATCTATGGCGGAACCGAATCCATTGCCGTCAAAAACAATGAAACCCGAGATGTTTCTGGTTTCACAACCCAAGAAGGCATCGATATCCCAACTTTTGAATATATTTGGGATCAAGCCGCCTACAATCCAATCAATCACCACACCACTTGCCATATTCATTTCAACGTTCCCGGCATCAAACGATATACCCGCGCTTTCACCTATCACTGGCGCCTCTGGACGCTGCCAGAAATTCGCGAAATCATGCAGGAAGCTGGTTTTAAAAAAAGCGAAGTGTACCTACATGACTTCGATGAAAACGGTGAATCTGACGAAACCTTTCGCCTTCGTTCAACCTATGAAAACGCAGAAGGCTGGGTCGCCTATGTCGTTGCCGTTAACACCTAAAGGAGACCTCATGACCAAAATCGAACGCGCACAAACCGCCAAAACCATCCTCGATCGCCTCTATCCCACCGTCCCCATTCCGCTGGATCACACCGACCCGTTCACCCTGCTTATTGCCGTTCTTCTCTCCGCACAATGCACCGATAAACGCGTCAATCTAGTAACACCAGCGCTCTTCAACATCGGACCCACCCCACAAAAAATGGCACAGCTTTCCGTCGCAGAAATTCTCGAGTGCATCAAAACGTGTGGACTCGCCAACAGCAAAGCAAAAAATGTGAAGCGACTCGCTGAGCTTTTACTTGAACGGCATGAAGGCATCGTGCCCGCAAATTTTGAAGACCTAGAAGCGCTCCCCGGAGTAGGTCATAAAACCGCCGGAGTCGTTATGAGTCACGCCTTCCATATCCCCGCCTTTCCCGTCGACACCCACATTCATCGACTCGCTCAACGCTGGAAATTAACCTCTGGAAAAAATGTGGTTCAAACCGAAACCGACCTCAAAAAACTCTATCATCCCGATGATTGGGAAAACCTGCACCTACAAATCATCACGTATGGACGCGAACATTGCACCGCTCGCGGATGCAACGGACTGAAGTGCGAAATCTGCCGCACCTGCTTCCCCAATCGCCGCCAACCCGTTCAGGTAAAAAAACCTTAACCCCTTTGCCTTTTATATCGAATAACACTACCTTGCCCCCATGGAGAATATTTGGATTGCTCTAGGACTCACGCTATTTGCCGGACTCGCAACAGGGATCGGTAGCGCCCTTGCATTCCTAGCCAAACGAACCGATTTTCGCTTCCTATCGATTGCCACCGGGTTTTCAGCCGGCGTCATGCTCTATGTCTCTTTCGTGGAAATTTTCATCAAAGGAGCCGACTCTCTTGTCGACTATTACGGAGACCCACTGGGCCACTGGATTAACGCCGCCTCCTTCTTCGGAGGGCTCGCCCTGATTGGAATCATTGATGCCCTTATTCCACATGCTGAAAACCCGCATGAAATTCATACCGAGTTTGAAACCACCCCGCTCTCCGACCCAGCCGCCCCGCTACCTACCGCCGAAGATTTACAAATGAAAGCAATTGCCACTCCCAAACAACCCGACATGCCCAACCCAAAACTACTCCGAATGGGTCTCTTCACCGCCCTCGCCATTGCTATTCATAATTTTCCAGAAGGCCTCGCAACCTTTCTTGCCGCACTCGAAGATCCTTCGCTTGGCATCGCCATTGCCATCGCCATTGCCCTGCATAACATTCCGGAAGGGATCAGCGTCTCCGTACCTATTTTTTATGCCACCGGCGATCGAAAGAAAGCCTTCTTCTGGTCCTTACTCAGCGGCCTAGCTGAGCCCATTGGTGCCATTATTGCCTACACTGCATTAAGGCACTTTGTAGGCGGAGAAAACGGGGTCATTCCCTCCAATATTATGGGCATCCTTTTCGGCGGCGTTGCCGGCGTCATGGTCTACATCAGCCTCGATGAACTCCTGCCCACCAGCCGCGCCTATGGCAAAGGGCACGACAGCATGATCGGGCTCGTTGCAGGCATGGCAATCATGGCACTGAGTTTACTTCTCATGCGTTGATCGACAGGTTCTTTGCTTTTATCCGAAACATTAAATGAGTACTCTTTTACCCATTAACAAAAAGGAAAGACTCATGTTTCCAGAAGTACGATTACGTCGACTCCGCCAAAGCAACGGTATCCGCCGCCTGCTCAGCACTCCCCTACCCGGACCTGAAAAACTCATCTGGCCCACCTTTGTGATCCCCGGAGAAAAAAGACGAGAGCCCATTGAATCTATGCCCGGTCAAGCCCGACTCAGCATCGATCAACTACTAATCGACCTAGCCCCGCTCGTTCAAACCGGGCTCGGTGGCATTCTCCTATTTGGCCTCACCGATCCCTCCGAAAAAGATCCTCACGGCCACGCCGCCTATGCGCCACAAGGAACGGTTCAAGCCGCCGTTCGAGCCGTCAAAGAAGCCTTCCCACAGCTCGTTGTAATCGCCGATGTATGCGTCTGTGCCTACACCGATCACGGCCACTGCGGCCCCCTGAGTAGCTCCGGCGAAGTCGATAACGATGCGTCCCTAGCCATTCTCCAAAAAGTCGCCTGTTCCATGGCCGCCGCCGGTGCCGATATGGTCGCCCCATCGTCCATGATGGATGGGCAAGTCATGGCGATCCGAGAAGCCCTCGATGCAGCAAACCAAACGCGCACCCTCATCATGTCCTACTCCACCAAATTCGCCTCCTCCCTCTACGGTCCCTTCCGCGACGCCGAACAATCAACCCCTGGAGAAGGTGACCGCACCAGCTATCAAGCCGCCCCCGGTGATCTACGCACCGCCCTGCGCGAATCTGAATTTGATGAAGACGAAGGCGCTGACATCCTCATGCTCAAACCCGCCCTCTTCTATCTCGATATACTCACCCAACTCCGCGCCAACACCGATCTTCCTCTCGCCGCCTACAACGTGAGCGGAGAATATGCCATGCTCCACGCCACCGCTGAAAGAGGCTGGGGAGATCTAAAAGAGATGGTACGTGAATCCATGCTGGCCCTCTCCCGATCCGGGGCAGACATCATCATCACCTACTGGGCAAACCAATACGAACAACTACTTAAGGACTAACGCATGTCATCATCACACTGGTTTGAACGAGCAAAAGCAGTCATTCCCGGCGGCGTGAACAGCCCCGTCCGCGCCTTCAACAGCGTAGGCGGAACTCCCGTCTATTTCTCCTCTGGAAAAGGAGCCATCGTGCAGACCGAAGACGGCACCGAATTAATCGACTTCTGCGGATCCTGGGGCCCCCTCATTCTCGGTCACGCACGCGACGAAGTAATCGAAACCGTTAAAAAAACGGCCGAACAAGGTATGACCTTTGGAGCCAACACCCGCCTGGAAGCCGAATTTGCCGAACTGCTGTGTCATCAAATTCCCGAGATGGATATGGTCCGACTCGTCAACTCAGGCACCGAAGCCGTCATGACCGCCATTCGATTGGCGCGAGGCTACACCCACCGGCGCAAAATCATAAAATTTGAAGGCTGCTATCATGGCCACACCGACTACATGCTCGTAGCGGCCGGGAGCGGGCTTCTCACCGGAGGCATCTCCTCCTCCGCTGGCGTCTCAGAAAGCGCCACCGCAGAAGTGTTTGTTGCACCCTATAATGATCTCGAAGCCGTACAGGCCATCCTCGCCAAACACGGAGACGATATCGCCGCCGTGATCGTTGAACCGATCGCAGGAAACATGGGTCTCATCGAGCCCACCGACGGATTTCTCCAAGGCCTTCGCGACGCAGCCCACAATGCAGGCACTCTACTCATCTTTGATGAAGTGATCAACGGATTCCGATTAGGACCCACATCCTATGGTCACATGTGTGGTGTTCATCCCGACCTCACCACCCTAGGCAAAATCATCGGGGGCGGGCTACCGATTGGTGCCATCGGCGGAACCAAAGCCAGCATGGACCACCTTGCCCCCCTCGGGCCTGTCTATCACGCTGGCACCCTGAGCGGCAATCCTGTTGCCTTTGCCTCCGGCAAAAAAACAATAGAACTTCTACGCGACGAAGCCCCCTATCTCAAAATGGAAATTCTCGGCCGCAGAATGGCAAAAGGCATTCAGCAAATCGCTGCCAAAAAAGGATTAGACCTCCACTGCGCCCAACGAGGCGGCATGTTTACCCCCTTCTTCCGCAAACAAGCCGTCACGAATCTAGAAGACTCAAAGGCCTGCGATCAAAAAGCTCATGCACGCTACTTTCATCATATGCTTCAACACGGATTTTACACGCCACCCAGCGGGTTTGAAGTCGCCTTTATCTCTGGCATACACACCACCCATCAGATTGATGCCTTTCTCGAAGCATTCCATCAATTTGAAGGCTAAAACACACCACGCTCTATTACGAGCTGTATAATTCTTTAACTATTTTGATGTATCCATCAGAAAGTTTTCAGCACAGTATTCAAAACCGATATAAAAAATGCGGAGAAGCCAACGAACTAGATGATGAAACAGCTTCGCTAGCGCTTGTTAGTTATTAAAAATTCAGCTAGTTTTCTTCGCTCAATCGAGAAATGATAGGCACAGAATGAATTGGATCATAAAGAAAATAGTGGGCTCAAAAAATGAGCGTGACCTCAAAAAAATGCAACCAATGGTCACTGCAATTAATGCTCTCGATGAAGCGTTCCAATCGCTCAGCGATGACGAACTAAAAGCCAAAACCACCGACTTTCGTCAACGGTTGGCAGCCGGAGAATCCCTCAAGGACATCGAGCTAGAAGCATTCGCCGTCGTTAAAAACGCAGCCCGCCGACTCTGCGGATCCACCATCCAAGTCTGTGGACACGATCTTGCTTGGGAAATGGTTCACTTTGATGTGCAGCTCATTGGTGGCATGGCCATTCACAATGGCATGATCGCTGAGATGGCAACCGGCGAAGGAAAAACGCTTGTCGCCACTTTACCCGTCTATCTCAACGCCCTCACCGGAAAAGGCGTGCACGTCGTTACCACGTCTGATTATCACTCGCAGCGCGACTCAGAATGGATGGGACACCTCTATCAATGGCTCGGGCTCACCGTCGGTTGCCTCAAAAACATGATGCCCCCTCCCGACCGGCGCGAAATGTATCTACGCGATATTACCTATGGAACCAATTCTGAATTTGGCTTCGATTATCTGCGAGACAACATGGCCTACACCCCGGAAGATATGGTGCAACAGCAAGGGCATCACTTCGCTATCGTTGATGAGATCGACTCGATCTTGATCGATGAAGCACGGACGCCACTCATCATTTCAGGACCGGCCCCCTACTCCTCCACCCAATATAGCGAACTCCAGCCCGCCGCATCTCGTCTTGTTCGACGGCAACAAGATCTTTGCACCCAACTGCTCAAAGACGCCAAAACCCTGCTCGATCAAAATGAAGAAGATGAAGCCTCTCTCAAGCTCTATCAAGTATTTGAAGGCACCCCAAAGAACAAACAGTTGATGCAACTCATCGAAGACATCAACATCCGCAAACTACTCGAAAAAACGCAGATGAAAATGCTTTCCGACGCCTACAAAGAAACCTCTCGAGAACTACGCCAAGAACTCTTCTTTACCATCGATGAAAAAGGGCATGATGCCAGCCTAACCGAAAAAGGCTGTGCCGAACTCAACCCCAATGATCCAGAAATGTATGTACTGCCCGATATGGTAGCCCTCATGTCTGAACTCGACGGGCAAGAGGACCTTGACCCTGAAGCCCTAATGGAGCAACGCCGAACCATTCAAGACGATTACGCCATCCGCAACGAACGAATCCACGCCGTCGACCAATTGATTCGCGCCTTCACCATCTACGAAAAAGATGTCGATTATGTCGTTCAAGATAATCAAGTAGTCATTGTCGATGAACACACCGGTCGTCTCATGACCGGGCGACGCTGGAGCGATGGCCTCCACCAAGCGGTTGAGGCAAAAGAGGGCGTCAAAATTGAACGAGAAACACAAACCCTTGCCACCGTAACCATTCAGAACTACTTCCGTATGTATGAAAAACTATCAGGCATGACCGGAACCGCTGAAACCGAAGCCGATGAATTCCATCAAATCTACAGCCTCGATGTGATGGTCATTCCCACCAACCGTCCTGTCCGGCGCCTCGATCTCAACGATCAAGTATACAAAACCCAACGCGAAAAATTCAAAGCCGTGATCGATGAAATTAAAGCCGCTCACCGGCGCCAGCAACCGGTACTTGTCGGAACCGTTGCAGTGGAAACCTCAGAAGTCTTAAGCCGCATGTTACGCAAAGAAAATATTGTCCACAACGTGCTCAATGCAAAGAACCATGCACGCGAAGCCGAGATTGTCGCCAATGCCGGACAACCCGGAGCGGTGACCATCGCAACCAACATGGCAGGTCGAGGCACCGACATTAAACTCGGCAGAAGCGTGATTCACATCAACTCAGACGACCTCGCATCAACCACCTTCTCGCTCGACTCCAAAGTGGAAGGTAAATCCCTGCGAAAGATTCTCGAAGAACGTCCATGCGGACTCTATGTAATTGCATCCGAACGCCATGAATCACGCCGAATTGACCGACAACTTCGAGGCCGATCTGCTCGACAAGGTGATCCCGGCGTTACCCGCTTCTATGTCTCGCTCGAAGACAACCTCATGCGCCTATTTGGGTCTGAGAAAATTTCTGGAATCATGGAAAAGCTCGGTATCGAAGAAGGCGAAGTACTCGAGCACCCATGGCTCAACCGATCCATTGAAACCGCCCAACGGCGGGTAGAGCAACAAAACTTCATGATGCGGAAACGGACCCTCGAATATGACGATGTCATGAACGCGCAACGATCAGAAATTTACGGCTTCCGCTCCGATGTTTTGCAAGCGGATGATCCACGCGATCAGCTGATGAATGCAGTAGAACAAGCCGTGCAAACGCATGCCACCGAAGCCGCCAATCCCACACCAGAAACACAAACCGAATTTCTTATATGGGTCAATACCACCTTCCCACTAGGCTTCACAGAAAACGACTTATCAGACGAAGAAACACCAGACAGCCTCACCCAAAAAGTGATGGAACAAGTCAAACAAGCCTATGCAGTAAAAGCCAGCCATGAATCGGAAGAGTCATTAAAACGGCTCGAACGTCATCTGATTCTCCAAGCCATTGATCAGCATTGGCAAGAATACCTGCGGAGTATGGATAGTCTCCGAGAGAGCATCGGGCTTCGTGCCTACGGTCAGCGTGATCCGCTGGTCGAATACAAACGCGAAGCCTACAATCTCTTTATGGATCTCATGGAACGTATTTATGAAGAAATTGCCAACAGTCTCTTCCGCTCAGCAACATCCGTCGACGCCATGCAAGAATTTTTTAAATCGCTCACTGGCATGCAAATGCCAACACCAGCATCCGCTCTTGCAGCAACCGCTCAAGCACCCGGGCAAAATACAGCACCCGGGACAGGACTTCCACCCGGCATGGATCATCCCGGCTCGGCACCTGCCCCGCGCCGTGAAACAAATAAAGTTGGACGGAATGACCCATGCCCTTGTGGAAGCGGTCGTAAATACAAAAAATGTTGTGGGGCTGAATAGTCCAATCTCTTTATGCAAACGATGTTAAAATCCATCGAATCAACCCTGCAAAACGAAGGGGTGAAGAAGACCGAAATCCTCTATGTCGCGGTCTCAGGCGGGGCCGACTCAGTCGCTCTGCTTCACCTGCTAAACCACCTCGGATATACCTGCCATGTGCTGCATCTCAATCATCTCTTACGAGGCGATGAATCCGAGAAGGACCAACAATTTGTCGAAACCCTAGCTCACACCCTTCAGCTTCCCATCACCACACAGCAAACCGATGTTTCCGCCCTGGCATCTTCGCATTCCATTTCGATTGAAATGGCAGGCAGAAAAGCCCGCCATGAACGCTTCCGATCTCTTCCCACTGGACCTATTGCACTCGGTCACCATGCCGATGATCAGGTGGAAACCTTTCTTCTACGCCTCATGCGCGGCGCAGGACGTAGCGGACTAAGTGGGATGCAACCCCTTCAGATTATCAATGGATTAACCCTCGTACGCCCACTCTTGCACCTGCACAAAGAGCAGCTCACAGAGTGGCTTAAACAACACGAATTAACTTGGCGTGAAGATGCAAGCAATGCAAACCCCGCCTTTCAACGAAACCAACTCCGGCATCAAATCCTCCCTCTACTCAAAAATGAGCTGAATCCCAATTTAGTTGAAACCCTCCTGCGAACCATGAACGTATTTCGAGACGAAGACGTTTGGCTAGACCAAACCACCATGAAATATGAGGCAACGAATATCGCGACCGCCCCGCCTTTTTTGCAACGCCGATGGATCCGACACTGGCTGTACGAACAACAGATCCCGGAGCTCTCCTTCGACGTTTGCGAACAAATTATTGAAGCCCTGAATCAACCTGATGGGTCGCGGCGATGCGATATCGATCACCAATATCAGATAGAGATTGCTTATGGCATCCCCCGTTTAGTCGAACGGAAAGTCGCCCCCACTTCACCCTCATGGACCCTCGAAGAAGCCACCGGAATTGGATGGCGAAAAGATCATGGAAAAGGCCCAGGCATTCTTCCCGCAACCGCCTCTATCTCAAGCGACAAACTAGCTCAGCGAACCCTGCACGTGCGCCCTATTCAGCCGGGCGACCGATTTCAACCTCTCGGAATGAAGGGACACCGCAAACTACAAGACATCTTGGTAGACCAAAAAATCCCAGCAACTCAACGCCCATTCATTCCCGTGGTCTGTTGTGATGATGAAATTATTTGGGTGCCGGGCTATTGCATTGCGTCCGACTGGCGAGTGCTCGCCCCACAAGCATCAGCCCTCCACCTCACTCTTTTTCAACGTGCAGAAACCTAATTAAACTTACTGCCTTTTCGTAAGGGCAATGATAATTTTACCGACCTTTTCATTGAGGAAACTATGACGACAAAGAAAAAAACCGATTCACCTAAAAAAGAAAAGCCCAACACAACGCGAAAAGGGCCGCCCCCCATGCCCGCTCGAGGCATGGCTATATCCTTTCTCTTGATGGCGATTTTTCTCACCGCCATGTATCTCTTTTCAGACTCATCAAAAAATAGCGGTGAGATCGACTACTCTAATTTTGTTAAACTCGTAAAAAGCGGGCGCGTCTCTAAAGTGGACATAGCGCATGACGGCACAGGGAACCACCATATTCTAGGTGAGTCCAAAGATATAGATGCTGCAGGTTCAACCCGCTTTCGAACCGAGATCATTCTAACCGATAAGCTCATGGAGATGCTCGACGAGAATGGCGTTCAAGTAACCGTTAAAAGACCTCGCACCGTAATGGTTTCTATCTTAGCCAATCTCATCCCCTTCCTACTGATTTTTGGTTTAATCTACTTTTTCTTCATTCGACAAATGAAAAACTCTGGACGAGGGGCAATGAGCTTTGGGAAAAGCCGCGCAAAACTACTGACCCGCGATACAAATAAAATCACCTTCTCGCAAGTCGCAGGCGTCGACGAAGCAAAAGAAGAGTTACTCGAAGTGGTTGAATTCCTCAAAGATCCAAAACAATTTCAAAAACTAGGCGGCAAAATGCCGAAAGGAGTTCTGCTCTGTGGCCCGCCCGGAACAGGAAAAACTCTACTAGCCAAAGCCGTTGCCGGTGAAGCTGAAGTTCCCTTCTTCACCATTAGTGGTTCCGATTTTGTTGAAATGTTTGTAGGAATCGGGGCCTCACGAGTTCGCGATATGTTTGAACAAGGCAAAAAAAATGCCCCTTGCATAATCTTTATTGATGAAATTGATGCAGTCGGAAGAAGCCGATTCAGCGGCATCGGCGGGGGTCACGACGAACGGGAACAAACGCTCAATGCGCTTCTCGTGGAGATGGATGGGTTCGATACACAAGAAGGCATTATTATTATCGCAGCCACCAACCGCCCCGATGTTCTTGACCAAGCTTTACTTCGTCCCGGCCGTTTTGACCGACAAGTAACCGTCGACCTTCCAAGCCTGAACGGGCGTGAACAAATTCTCAACATTCACGTTCGTAACGTTCGTCTATCGGATCAAGTAGAACTCGAAAAAACCGCCCGAGGAACCCCCGGCTTTTCAGGTGCCGATCTAGCTAATTTAGTGAATGAAGCCGCCCTGCTTGCTTCACGTCGAAAAGCTGATTTTGTTGAACAGCAAGACCTAGAAGAGGCTCGAGATAAAGTTATATGGGGCCGTGAACGACGGAGCCACGCGCTAGATGATGATGAGAAAAAGTTAACTGCTTATCATGAAGCAGGTCACGCTATCGCCATGCACTATATGGAAGAGTGTGAGCCCATTCATAAAGTAACCATCATTCCTCGCGGTCGCGCACTAGGTGCCACCATGCAACTACCGACAAAAGATCGGTATACGCAATCGCAGAAAAAACTAGAGGCTGATCTCGTTGCCTTCATGGGCGGTCGAGCTGCCGAAGAGCTTATTTTTGGAGATATTACCACCGGTGCGCACAATGATATCGAACGCTCAACAGCCATTGCTCGCGCGATGGTCTGCGAATATGGCATGAGCAAGAAAGTGGGCCCTCAAAATCTAAGCAGCAGCCAAGAGCCCATCTTCATGGGCCAAGGGATGACCGGATCGCAAGACCACAGTGAAACAACCGCTAACTTAATCGATGAAGAAGTTCAACGGATTTTAGTTGAATCCTACGACACCTGCATGAACCTGCTGGTTGAACACAAAAAAGAATTAATCGATCTTTCAGAAATCTTGATAGAAAAAGAAGTCCTCGATGCGGATCAAGTCATTCATATTCTAAGACATGGAACCTTACCTGAACCGGTCGAGCCCATACTCAATGAAGCCCCGACTATAGAAACACCAGCGGAGATCCCCGAAGCAGATGATATAGATGCGATTCAAGCCGATCCCCAAGAAGGAGATTCTACAGATGAAGACTCCAGTGGAATCGTCGTTTCTTAAGATTGCATTTCTATATTCAGTCTTTAAAATAGGAGAATGATAAAGACGCTTATAGGGTTGGGATTGATTTTATTATTGAATGGTTGCCAAACGGTTTTTAAACCATGGCTTCTATCGGAACTCGCTCCTGGCATGAATGCAGATCAAGTGAAAGAGAAACTCGGTGATCCCGTATCAATTGAATCCCGCGAAGCGGCCACAGTCTTTGTCTATTCCTATACCGAACCTTTGAAACTTCAAACCGAATTCCCCAATTGGGAAAAACAACCACTACCACATTCCTCGTTGCAACCAGATATTTCTATTGAACAACACCACTACGAACTCATCTTTATAGACAACGCTCTGATCAATTATAAAGAACGTCACTAACGTTTGTTCTGTTCTATGAATCGATCTAAATCCCGATTATCACTCCACGGATTAGCCCGCTGAATTTGCACGCGAGGCGTAAAATCTACTTGAGGACGGGTGAAGGATTCTGCTGATTCCGGTAACGGCTTCACAAATACTGGATTTCTAAATGCCTCTACCGATGGCGTTCGATCTATCGATTGGACGCGTTGATCATGTGAACTCGTCTGTTCTCTTGAATACGGCGATACATAGACCGATCGATCCGAAAAGGATTGCTCAGTGAGCGTTCCCCATTGAGCACGAGACTTCCCTTGTAGTCCCACGGAGGATCCTCGTGAAATGACTCCTCTATCTAAGGGCCCTTCTTCCGGCGCACTAAAACCAAATATATCTTTCTGTAGCTCCCGCTCACGCGAGTGATAAATATGTTCACGAGAAGCTGCGCGCTCGGGTTTCTCCTCGGGAGCGCCAAACATCGACCAATATTCTCCTTGTTGGTCCCTGTTTTCTTCGAAATCTATCTCCTCGGAATCAAGTAACCAATTCGATTGTTTCATCTGCAGGTTTTGTTGAACCACGGGCGGACGAATCATCCGTTCCGGCTCATGTCGTTCAAATCTCACATCTTCCACCTGCATGATCTCAGAGGCGATCACTCGCTCATCCTCACTGGGCGCATTCACCACTTCGATATCGCTCTGCGTAATCGTGGTTTTAATACGGGCATATTTCCGCATAATCCGCTGTTTACGCTCTTCGAGCGTCTCTTCCACAGCCGCACTGCAAATGGATATAAGCAGTAGTTGTATAATAAAGATAAAAACTTTATGCATTTCATAATCATATCGACAGGTGGAGCGATACGTCAATGCTCTGTTTCCTCAATTCATCGTGTAAATTTGATTCCACACCGGTTGCCCACCTATCAAGGAATACACCGAATCAACACCCTGTTTTCGAAACCATTCCGTTGCCATGCCGGATCGAATACCGGCAGCACAAACTAAAATAGTCACTTCATCGGGATGAATCGCCTCAGGCTCATTGAGCAAGCGATCCATTGGAATGTGTTCATGCTCTCCCGCCAAAGGCGCGAAGGCAACCTCGTCCGCCGTGCGAATATCGATCATTCGAACCGATTTCATCTCCATGACGGATGGAACATCTACTTCCCACGATGGATCAATCATCTACTAAACTCCTCTATAAAAATAGTGGCGGAGAGAGAGGGATTCGAACCCTCGGTACGCGATAAAGCGCACACACGCTTTCCAAGCGTGCTCTTTAAACCACTCAGACACCTCTCCGACTGAGCGCGAAAGCTACACATATGCCTCTTCTGATTCAACCTTCTTTTTTAGCCCAAATCACTCGCCTATTTTATTGCAATAATAGTTGCAATAAGAAAAACATATGTTAATTTAATTTGCTCAATGAAAAAACAACGTACAACTCAACAACGAAAAGTGATCGAAGAAATCTGTTTTTCGAGTACTTGCCCGCTATCGATTGATGATATCGAATCCCGTGGAAAAGAAATATTAGCCACGCTCAATCGTGTGACGGTATACCGCATTCTTAACCGCATGGTGGATGCCGGCGAACTGACTCGCTTCTCACACCCCGAAAAAGGCACGCTCTACGAACAAGCCAACCGCCCTCATCATCATCATTTCTTTTGTAAAACCTGTGAAGCCACATTTGAACTCCCTGGATGCGGACTGTCTCTAAAGAAACAGACTCCTGCTGGGTTTATTGTTGAAGGGCATGAAGTCTTCCTGAATGGAGTTTGCGCAGCCTGCGCATCTTAAAGTTATTATGAATTCAATTAAGAGCCATTTCTTCGACCAGTTTGCCATATTTTTATCAGTAACCTGCGCCATTCACTGCTTATTCACGCCCATTCTAATTATATTTCTACCCATCGTAGGAACCACCTTCTTTGCCGATGCAAACTTCCATCTATGGATGCTCTACCTCGTTATCCCCACTACGGCCATTGCCATTTTCTTAGGTTGTAAAAAACACAAAGATAAAATCGTTATCACCTTAAGTGCGCTTGGACTACTCATCGTAACGGTATCGACCATTTACCAATACAGCCTCCAAGCTGAATCTGGCGATTGCGTAATCTGCGCGAGCGGTGGGCATTCTATATCTAACCCACTTGTATGGGTGAACGTTCTAGCAGGCGCTCTCTTAATTTCAGCTCATGTACGTAATTACAAATTATGCCGGGCAAATAACTGTAAACATTAACAAAAGATAGAACCCTAATGAGTATTATAAAAAGTATAACTATGGCGCTTTGCGTAGCATCACTAGCAATTGCGCACGATCACGAATCTTTATTTGATAAATGTGCGGTCACAGGTTGTGTTGCGTGTGAACCGTCTGCAAATATTGAAGATGGCAATGCAAAAAATATTGGTGTTTGGCTTCAGCCAACATTTCGCGATTTCTCTGCCGATGAATCGGGAATGACAGGGTTTTTCCCAGGGCATGAAGGAGAGCGTCCTGAAAAACAAGGTCTTGGTGTAGATCATACAGAATTTTATTGGTCTGCCACTAAAGCTGATCAGCTGCGAGGTAGTGCAGTAATTGCTATCGCAGAGCATGATGGAGAAACTGAAGTAGAGTTTGAAGAAGCTTACGTAGAGACTCTAAATAGCTACCTTCTACCTGAGGGCATGAATATTAAATTTGGTCGTGCATTCTGGACCTTTGGTGCATTAAATGCGCAGCATTCCCATTCGGACAGCTTTGCAGATCGGCCGCTACCATATCGTGCGTTTTTAAATAAAGCTTTCAACGATGATGGTCTTGAAGTGTCGTATAAGCTTCCCGTAGATTTTTACGCAGTTGTTGGTGCAGGTAATTTCCGCGGAAATGATTACCCATTTGGCTTAGCTGAAGAAGCTGAAGCTGGTAATGAAGGAAAGTCTGGATATATTCGTGTTGGAAGCACTCTCACCGAGGATTCTAGTTGGCGTGCAGGCGCATATATGCTTTCCGGTAATGTTGGCTCGCGCCAAACAGGGCATACACATGATGGTGAATCTGAAACTTTTACATTTAGTGGTGAAAGTGATTTATACGTCTATGATCTTCGTTATTCATACAAAGGATTAGTTCTCTCAGGTGAATACTTCTCTCGTACAGAAACTGGCGACCTCAATATTGTAGTAGATGAAGGCACTGGCAGCCCAGAAGACGATACCTTCGGACTCAATGATATTGAAACCAGCGGGTGGTATGTATCTGCTGTATATGAATTAAATCCTAAGATGCATATTGGTGTTCGTTACAGTAAACTTGGATCACCAGATTACTCTAGCTCAGCTAACAATAACACTCTTGCAGTTGGTGATGATGCATTATTGTCTACTGCCCATGAAGGTGAGTTTAATGCGGGTAATTATGATCCGATGGCACTATCCTACATGATTGATTGGAAACACAGTGATTGCAGCTTGATTCGTTTGCAAATCAACAATGAAGAGTTATCGGATGGAAATAAAGATGATCAATTCATCGTGCAGTATATTATGCATCTCTAAATTCGAAATTTAAAAACTTCTTCTACCGTTTTAGGGACCGCCTTCGTGCGGTCCCTTTTTTATTATAACACTCAGAGTAAAAACTAATTAAAGCGACTAAGTAGTGCCTGCTGGACATTCTCAGGGACAAATTGACTAATATCCCCGCCTAGCTTGGCGACTTCCCTTACGTTGCTAGAACTCACATAGCTATAGTCCTGCTTCGGCATCAAAAAGAGCGTCTCTATTTCCGGCTTTAATTGCCGGTTCGTTAATGCCATTTGAAACTCATATTCAAAATCAGAGAACGCGCGAAGCCCGCGAACAATCACCTGCGCCTCTTGCTCAATGGCAAAATCAACTAGCAACCCTGAAAAGCTAACCGCCTCAACTCCGCTTAAATGCGAGGTTGAGCGCTGAACCAAATCAATTCGCTCCTCCAAGGAGAATAAAGGGGTCTTCCCCTCGCTCTTCGCTACCCCCACAACTACACGCGGAAAAATATGTGAAGCTCGCTCAATCACATCTAAATGACCAAACGTTAAAGGGTCGAAAGTTCCTGCACATACGGCTGACTGATTCATCTCTGCTCCTGCTTTAAAATAAGTATCCGGGTTTTCCCATAGCATTTATCACGCTTCACCGACCACGCCGGTGGAAGGCTCCATTCATATTGATTCCGCATTTCATATACAACGGATCCATCCGCACTTAAAGCAGAAGCGCTTTCGATTGCAGCTAAGGTCTCCTCAAAAGCATCCGCTAAATCATACGGGGGATCGGCTAGAATCAGATCAAACGAAACTTTCGCTTCCCGCACCCAGTGCACTGCATCTGCACAATAAACCTGGGCCATACCTAACTCATCTGATCGAAGCTGTTCCACATTTTGCTCTACCTGCTTCACGACCCTTGCGTGCTTCTCAACAAAGGTTACGCTGGCAGCACCCCGACTCCATGCCTCCAATCCCAACGCTCCTGACCCCGCATAAAGGTCCAATACACGCAATCCGTTGCAATGCCCTCCTAACGAAGAAAATAAAGCTTCCCGTACGGCCTCCATGGTTGGCCGCACCTCTGAACGAGGCACCTCAAACTGCCGATTACGCAAATGTCCACTCGTGATTCTCACCCTAATCGCTCCTCGATCGATTGAATCCTCTATCATGAACCGAAGTCTTGGCATTTCAACCGTTTTCGACCTCTCGACAATAGCGTCTCAATGTGATAGCACCATACCTTCGTTATGAAAACAGATCATCAATATAGAAAAATTTTATGCAACGCGAAACGCATCGTCGTCAAAGCGGGTAGCAAAGTTCTAGTGCAGCGCACCGGACGGCCTGATCGCACCCGTATGCAAAAGCTCGTTGCCGAACTCACACAACTGCATAAAACAGGTGTTGAGACCGCATTGGTTTCATCCGGAGCGGTTGGCGCTGGACTCGATGCATTACAACGCCGCACCCGTCCTAGCGATATAGCCGACCTTCAAATGGCTGCATCGATTGGGCAGCACCGCCTCATGGGTATTTATGGCGACCTTTTCTCCAAAAACAAATGCACGATCGGGCAGGTTCTGCTCACCCATGATGTCCTGAAAGATCGAGAGCGGCACCTCAATGCACGAAACACCCTTCTGCATCTAATCGCCAATCGCATCATTCCCGTTATTAACGAAAACGACACTATCTCCACCGAAGAGATTAAATTTGGAGATAACGATGTTCTCGCTGCCCTCGTTGCCATTCTGATTGATGCCGATGCCCTCATCCTACTTAGCACCACCGATGGCCTCCGAGAGCCTACCGCTAACGGTCGAAGCCGACGGGTCTCCTGCATCGATGAAGTCGATGATTCCATTCTCGCCATGATCGAAGACAAACATGATGGTCTCTCTACTGGCGGCATGACCTCCAAGCTTCAATCCGCCGAACTAGCCGCACATAATGGCATTCCCGTTGTCATTGCGAATGGTAGAAAGGATGAAGTTCTCGCCCGCATCTTAAGCGGCAGAGATGAAGGAACTCTTCTCTTTCCCAAAGATAAACAAATTTCAAAACGCAAACGTTGGATCGCCTTCTTCAATCGGGTCGAAGGAAAAATTACCATCGATAAAGGGGCAGAAAAGGCGCTACTAACCGGCAACAGTCTGTTGCCCGTTGGCATCCTGAAACAAGAAGGCAATTTTAAACTCGGTGCTATGGTAGAAATCATCAGCCAAGATGGACACACCGTCGGGCGTGGGCTCGTAGAAGCTGACAGTCAAGAACTTGCCTCACGCAATAGCTCGAATGCACCCGCCAAGGAACAGCCCATCATCCATTACGATAACCTCGTTCTTTTATAATTGGAGAATGCCTATGAATACCCAAGAACAGATGCAGCAAATCGGACAAGCCGCCAAACAAGCCAGTCGTCATCTCGCGCGACTCTCTTCCCGAAAAAAGAATAGTATTCTCGAAGCGATGGCAGACGCTCTCGAAGCGAATCGTTCCGCGATCCAAGAGGCGAATGCAAAAGATTTAGCAGCAGGAAAAGAAGCTGGCCTCGCCGCTGCAATGCTTGACCGGCTAGAACTGAATGATGCCCGCATTGATGGCATGATCAAAGGACTCCATGATGTTGCTGTTTTAAATGATCCCGTAGGCGAGGAGATAACTGCCTGGAATCGCCCCAACGGTCTTCATATTCGGAAAGTGCGCGCTCCCATTGGCGTGATCGGCATTATTTTCGAGTCCCGTCCAAATGTTACATGCGATGCAGCAGCCCTCTGCTTTAAAACCTCTAATGCCGTAATTCTTCGAGGCGGCAAAGAAGCCATTCACTCCAACCTTGCGATTGCAAAAGCCCTTCAAGAAGGCGGAGAAGAAAAAGGATTGCCGGCTCATGCGATCCAACTGGTTCCCACCACCGATCGTGAAGCGGTTCGCGAACTCTGCCGAATGACTGACTCTTTAGACCTCATCATCCCCCGCGGGGGAGAAAGTTTAATCAATGCTGTTATCGAAATGGCACTCGTTCCGGTTATTAAGCACTATAAAGGTATCTGCCATACCTATATCGATGCTTCAGCCGATCTAGAAATGGCATGGGCGATTGCAGAAAACGCAAAATGCCAACGCCCGGGCGTCTGCAATGCCATGGAGACGCTACTGGTTCACAAAGAGATTGCTGCCGATTTCCTTCCCAAAATGGGGGCACTCTTTCACGCACAAAATGTGAAACTCCTCGGCGACTCCACCTGCTGCCAACAGATCCCATCTGCACAACCTGCTAGCGAAGAGGACTGGTATAAAGAATATCTCGATCTAACCCTTTCCATCCGCGTTGTTGATCATATTGAAAGTGCCATTGAACATATCAATCACTACGGATCAGGCCACTCCGATGCCATCGTGACCCAAGATGATACGAGCGAAAAACAATTTCTCGCAGAAGTCGACTCTAGCTCCGTCTATGTGAATGCCTCCACTCGCTTCACGGATGGAGCCGAGTTTGGCATGGGTGCTGAAATCGGCATCAGTACCGATAAATTACATGCACGCGGACCGATGGGACTCGAAGAGTTAACCACCTATAAATTTGTAATTGAGGGCACAGGACAGATTCGCGAATAAACGCATAGAAAAAAAACCAATTTCCACTTGCGCCTAAACCACAATTGAATACTATTTCGATTCTCTTATGGGGGTGTAGCTCAACTGGTTAGAGCACCAGCCTGTCACGCTGGAGGTTGCGGGTTCGAATCCCGTCATCCTCGCCACTTTTCTATTTTTTTCCTTGCCTCCGAGGATAATATTCTTTGTATTTATATTACGTTCATCTGTTGAGAAGAATTAACTTCTTTCAGACGGAAGTAGCAGAATGGTCTGCGAAGGAACGCACCGTTAACAGAATGGAGAATAACATGGCTACTCTACAATATAGAGGTGCTAAGTTTGAATCTGGACGTACGGTGGAAAGAACATCTCACATCGTACAGTACAGAGGTACAAGCTACGACACCAGTAATGTTGAGAAGGCTCCTGAAGTCCATAGCGGTTCATACCGTGGCGCTTCATGGGTTGCATAATACATACAAAAATAAAGGGGGAGCCCGCTCCCCCTTTTTAGATTCTAAACAGCTCGCTCGCTTAGAGCGCCTTCATGCCATCCATTGCCGATCGTAATTGCTCACCAATAATCTCTACATCATGATAGCGAATCGCGGCATTCACTTGAACCAAGGTCGCATTATCAATCGTGCAATCAGCGGAGGCTAAACCAGCCCCCACCACATCGGTACCAACCTTACGCATGAATGATTCCAACAACGGGCCGCATGCATGCGCAAACAGATAACATCCATATTCGGCGGTGTCTGAAATAATCCGATTCATCTCATACAACTTCTTGCGGGCAATGGTATTGGCAATCAGCGGTGTTTCGTGGAGCGACTCATAATAAGCCGACTCTGGCTTAATTCCCACTTCAACCATACATTCATAAGCAAGCTCCACACCCGCTTTAACCATAGCGATCATCAAAATCCCTTTATCGAAATACTCTTGTTCCGAGATTTCTATATCCCCATTGGGTGTTTTCTCAAAAACAGTCTCTCCAGTCGCCGCTCTCCAGCCCAATAGGTTGCTATCATCATTCGCCCAGTCTTCCATCATCGTATGTGAAAAATGTCCGGTAATAATGTCGTTCATATGTTTTTCAAAAAGAGGGCGCATCGTAACCCGTAACTCTTCTGCTAACTCAAATGCTTTTAATTTTGCAGGATTTGAAAGACGGTCCATCATGTTAGTAATGCCACCTTGTTTGAGGGCTTCGGTGATGACTTCCCAACCATATTGGATAAATTTGG
>ERZ802830.585-NODE-585-length-36442-cov-12.1512_pt1 | contig 36442 bp, 32 predicted proteins | sample MGYA00345654_ERZ802830 | MGnify/ENA primary metagenome ERZ802830 (study PRJEB30503, sample SAMEA104212375) | marine metagenome | biome: Westerlies Biome; feature: [SRF] surface water layer (ENVO:00010504) within the epipelagic zone...; material: water... | reverse complement strand
TGTTCAGCAGACTTTTACACCACGTATGGGAGGGGCCGGAATGCTCGGTATAACGACCGGAGATCTCCCCTCGACTATTACAGGAGAAGGGCCAGGGTCAATCTTTCAGACAGCACAGTGGGATACATTTACGTCCAATAATATGGTTGGCCCTGAATTCGGCATGATGTTTGAGGGTAGTCAGGGAGCGTGGGACTGGTACGCAGGCGGTTCGTTTACAGCCGGATTCAACTGGCAGAATAATATCTACAAGGGTGCAAATTTGCCGCAGAACCTTGGAGCAGATTATCTGCGAACCAACTTTGCTGGAGGTGGTGTAACGACAGTTAATTTCTCTTCGCCAGCAGCTGGAAATGATTCAACTTCAGTGGTTTCCGTTCCAACGAGTCCATTAATCGTTCAAGTGTTTCCTACAGGGCAATCAGCTGCAACAAATTCTGCAGCGCATCGATTTACGTTCTCGCCAATTGGTGAGTGGAGATTTGGAGGACGGTACCGGATTTCTAAAGGAATCAGCTTGAACTTTGGCTACACGGGAATGTGGCTGTCGCAAATCGCACGTGCTAGCTCGAATACAAAGTTTGTGCAAAAAGTAAAACTTAATCCTGCCGTTGCGAGGAACCAAACGGCACAAATTGAAAATAATCAGGCAATCAACCCTGGACAGACTGCGGTTGTAAATGCAGAAGGTTTCGTGATCGGTTACCAAAATAATTCAGCACCGAGGCCGACTGGGACAACCCCTATTACCAGTCGTACCTACGTCGACCCAACAATCACTTACGGAACCGGGCAGGGCGCACGTGTCGTGCAAAACCCGCAGGAATTTTTGCAGCAGGAAGCTACGGTTTACACTGCACAGGCTGCTGGAGATGCCGGCAATGAGTATGTGTTTACAAACGGAATCGATTTTGGTCTAGAAATAAAATACTAGGGTTTCGTTCCTGGTACATGATTCCATGGCCGGGTTATCTGTTTCCCGCAGCTATCCATTCTGCCGTCGCGCCACGAGTTTTGGTTTCTGCAAGACGCTTGAGAAGGGGGCTCCAAAATGTCGTATTGGAAGCCGTTTGGATCTTTTCTGGCAATTCAGCGGGCAGACCCTTCTGGTCAACCTGCACAAATCCAAAAAGTCCATCCATCCATGGCAGATCTCCGTTAGCCAGAGGCATGCCCACAACACCGACAACGATATGACATTGTCGCACCTGCAGAATAGCCCCTTGTATTTCAACAAGGGTGCCCACAGGTACAGTCCGACGGCACTCCACGCTCAATACTCGTCGCAGCATGAGGTTCGCCTCGGGTCCAACACCTCGTGTAGCGGCTGCATAAGCAGCCTCAAGACCATATTTTAAGAGACTGCCGGCATAAAGCGTGCCATAGTGGTTCGCATCTGCAGGGAGTACAAGTCGGTGTGTAGTCGTTTCATGGTTTTCGGACATCCATCCGTTATAGCGATGCATTCCAACAAAAACATAGTCCACCTGGTTGGCCGGTGATTAGTGTGTGCTTTTATTCTCGACTGCCGAAGAATGGCGTGCAATTATGTCACTGTTGGTCTGCAGTGATTAAGCAACTGAAACAGGAGGGTTTTTTTCACGTAGGTGGGCAGCATACGACGGATCAATTTTGAGGAGTTCTTCTCGCACGGCAGTCACGGTTTTCTTTATTTGATCCGACGTGTGATTTGCTGTGATAAAGAATCGAAGTCGTGCCGCTTTTTCTTCAACGGCAGGATACAAGATCGGCTGCACATTGATGCCTCGTTCAAACAGCGCCCGTGACAACTTCAGGCTGTTAATTGAGTTGCCCAAGATGACGGGTACCACGCCGGACCCACCGGAAGCTCCAGTATTCAGTCCAGCTTTTCCGGACATTTCAATAAAAAGTTTTGCATTTTTCTGAAGTTTTGTGACTCGCTGTGGCTCATTTTTGAGCAGACGCAGAGCTCCCAAAGCAGCACCCGCTGCTGGTGGTGGTAGGCCAATTGAGTAAACAAACCCCGGCACAGTGTATTTCAGCCACTCAATAAGCGTGGAAGATCCAGCAATAAGCCCACCACAACTACCAAATGCCTTTGATAACGTCGCCATCCAAATATCAACATCTTTTGGATTCACTCCGTAGTGCTCGCCAATTCCTCGTCCAGTAGGTCCCATCACCCCGAGTGAGTGGGCCTCGTCTACCATAAGAAGTGCCTTGTGTCGTTTTGCAAGGCCGATGAATTGGGGAAGATCAGCGAAGTCGCCATCCATGCTATAGATGCCCTCAATAACAACAAGAACGCGTCGGTATTGGCTCCGGAGTTCCGCAAGCATGGCTTCTGCTGCTTCAAAGTCATTGTGTGGAAAGGGCCTTCGACGAGCACCTGAGAGAATGGCGCCTTGGAGTAGGCTGTTGTGGGCGAATGCGTCGTGGAGTACGAGATCACCCGGGCCAACCACATGGCCAATAACTGTTTCGTTTGTTGCGTGACCCCCAACCATTGTGACGGCATCTTCCGTGCCAATGAAGTCAGCAAATGCTCTTTCAAGTTCTTGGTGGATTGTTTTTTCCCCAGAGACGAGCCGACTTGCTGAGACACTTGTGCCAAATTGGTCAAGGGCGTCTTTTGCCGCCGCGGTCACAACTGGGTCACCAGACATTCCAAGGTAGTTGTAGGACGCCCAGCTAATGAGTTCACGACCATCAATCGTTGTCTTGTCAGTTGTTTTTCCTTCGTGCACGCTGAAGTAAGGGTTCTGGAGGCCTGCATTCCGAACCATTGTAAAATTCTGTTGAAGAGCTCGCACTTCTGGAAATTGTGAGATGTCATACGAGTCGGGAGTGATCTCTGCCACAATACGGGCAGAATGGGAATGTTTATGACCCTCAAGTGGCATGTGGTCAAGAATTGCCTCTGTGACTTCACGACATGTTTCAATAGTGGGCAAGACCTGTTCAGGGAAGCGTGCACCAAATGCTTCTTCGAGACTTGAAACGATTTCCATTCGTTCAAGTGAGTCGAGACCAAGTTCGACGATGTTTGTGTCTAGAGTGAGGTTGCCGGCACGTTCCTTCGCTATTCTTTGAACATGATCAAAAACAGTTTGAACAACTTCAGTTGGAAGTTCTCTGTCTGGTCTATGGCCGCGAGAGTTCTCTCCAAGAGGTCGCTGCCGCGCAAGCCTTGGGGGCTCAGGAGAAGAAGTTTCTTTGGTTGATTCCAGCCAACTAATGTACTGTTCGATGACAGCGAGCGACTCATCTGAGAACTGACGTCGGCACGCATGTCGCTGAATCTTCCCGCTTGAAGTTTTTGGAATGCTGTTTGGTCGCACTAAAACAATAGCTTCCGTCGCAACTTCATGCTCAGTAGCAAGACGCTTACGAATGGCGTCGAATGCGGCCAGAACGTCCGCCTCCTCTCGCTTGCCTCGTTCCAGTTCTGCCACGATGACGACTCGTTCTCGGCCATCTATATCTACAGCAAAGGCTGCGACACAGCCTGGCCGAATAAGGGCACTTGCTTCCTCCGCAGAATGTTCAAGGTCTTGAGGGTAGTGATTTCTTCCTCTGATAATTATCAGATCTTTTAGTCGGCCGGTGACAAAAAGTTCTCCATTGTCAAAGAATCCAAGGTCTCCAGTCCGCATGTACGGTCCTTGGTTCGGCTTCCATCGCCCAACCTGTCCTGCCGTGGTTGCAGGCAGCTTAAGCATTGCTTGAAAAGTGGATTTGGTTTCATCAGCACGATTCCAGTATCCCTGTGCAACACTTGGGCCACTTACCCAGATTTCACCAACTCGATCAGGTGGAAGTGGCTCAAAGGTTTGCGGGTCGACAATTAAAACATCCTGTCCATCCAGTTCCCGTCCACTGCCAACAAATTGTCGTGCATCGGGGGAAGAGTTTTCATTGAGAGTGACAATTCCAGTCTCGACTGAAAGCGGGTCGAAACGATGAATGACTGGTGGCTCGAATTTCATGCCACCAGTTACCATCAATGTGCTCTCTGCTAATCCATAGCATGGATAGAAGGCCTCGTTTCGGAAGCCACTGATTGCAAAGGCCTCAGAAAATGCCTTCATTGTTTCGGCTCGAACTGGCTCGGCACCATTAAATGCGAGTGACCAACTCGACAGATCGAGAGACGCTCGCTGTTCGGGCGTTGTCTTTCGGACGCAGAGTTCATAGGCAAAATTTGGGCCACCGCTAATTGTCGCTCTGTATTTGGCAATTGCTTGCAGCCAACGGAGTGGTTTTTGAAGGAATGCAACCGGAGACATCAGGACGTTGAATTTGCCACCATAAAGCGGAACGAGAATTCCCCCAATTAGCCCCATGTCATGAAAGCTTGGTAGCCAAAAGACTCCTGATTGGCTTCGGGTAATTTCGAAGGCTTGCATAATACGGAGAGAATTATGCAACAGGTTTTCATGACTCAGCATGACGCCCTTTGGGGTGCCAGTAGAACCGCTTGTGTACTGCAGAAAAGCAAGCGTGCTGCCCTTAATGTCAGGGCGATTCCACCGATTCGACCATGATTGGTCGAGTTCATCATTGACTTGCCATACGAGATGTTCAAGGCTCGGTGCGGAGGCCTTAAGAGACTCGAAACGGTCGAGGACATCTCGGGTAGTGAGCGCTACAGAAGCATTTGCGTCAGCTGCAATAGCTTCAATCCGTTCAACCGAGCGGTTTTTGCGTGGAGGATATGCGGGAACGGCAATAGCACCCCCGTAAAGGCAGCCCATGAATGCGGCGATAAAATCAAGGCCGGAAGGGTAGAGAAGCAGGACTCGTTTGCCTGACATGTCCTGGTCCATCAACCAGGCACCAATTGTTCGAGCTTTCTGGTCAAGTTCAGCGTACGTAATGTTGAGTTCTTCGTTTTCCCCATCGACGAGAAATGTAAATGCTCTGTCGTGAGGGCGATACGCCGCTCGTTGACGCAAAAGGTCAACAATGGTTGGGGCAAAAGAGCCTTCGGGTAAAGGGGTCGGATTCACGTCTAGAAGGCTCTCCTGACCAACTCCCTCGGCAAAGGAGACCTTTCATGCCGGGCAGCAAGGTATCAGTTGTTGGTGAACTATGGCCCGCCTGGCCCTGGCACACTACGGCTCGCTCCACTTCCTCCATGGAACTTTCGTGACGCATCCGGCGACACTTTTGATGAAATCCGCTGGGAAATCTTCAACTCATTTTAAAATCGGCAGAAACTTCCTGTCAGCAAGAAAGTATAGCGGGGGAGTTGGTGTAATCGATACTTTCGTCGCGACCAGCCCTGTATAACACGGAAGATCCAACACTTTTCAGGCCCACGTGCGGCCGCTGGCACGTTCTGCCCGTTGAGCAAACCCACCAAGAAGGACCCCGATAAGGTCCCAGCGGTCATGTCGTCTTACTTCAACGTCACCTTGTTCATTGACTCGGACAAGGCAGGTCTCGGTGAGCCCAACTTGTTGGAGTTTCTCTGGTGAAACCTCATCTGGTTCAATCATGCTCATTAATGCGTGGCCGGTCATTTCAATAAATTTCATAGTAGAGCACTCTTTCCCTTGCCGTTTAAGCATGGCATGTCTTAGTTGTGGTTACTCAGATGTGTGTACTTAGAATATCTCAACGAGTGAATGAAGAGGGTGTTTCTCAGAAGAATACGACTGCCGGCGTGGTGCTGGTTTTTTTCATTCGGCTTCTTCTACGGTATCACGAACGTGAAAACTCATGTTCAAGGTGTACAAATGTGTCAGGGTCAATCGACTCGGCACGTATGTTTTTTTCAAGTCCAAACGTGTCGTACAGCCGATCAATTCGGCTCACTGCGTCAGGACTTTTTTTCCCTCCTGCTAAAGTCACGAGAACACCACGTAACACCTTCCTGCGATGGCAAAAGATATCGCGGACAAATGTGTGGAACCGTGGCAGGTCAGAGATCTGTGCCCGTCGATGTTCTTCTAGATCTAATCGCACGATTGCCGAGTCGATCTTGGGTCGAGGCCAGAATGCTGCAGGCGGAAGGACTCGAATAATCTCACTCCGGCATTGCGAACCAATCCAAATGGAAAGCGCGTTGTAAGAATGATGGCCAGCTGAAGCAGTCATGCGATCAGCCATTTCGTATTGAACAGTTACAGTGGCAGAAGAAAAGGGCCTCGTTAGCAAGAGATTTGAGATGACAGGTGTAGCGACACAATAGGGAAGATTTGCGACAAGAAGAAAACGCCCTTTTTTGCCAGCTGCCTGTCGTTGTTTCTCGGCTTCGTCCAATGCGCTGAGAACGTGAGGCGATAACCTGTTTTTGCCAGCTAAAACGTCTGTGTTGACGAGGTTGACGTTGTCAGCATCGATGAGCCGGTCGCGAGCCAACGTCGCAAGTCGACTGTCAATTTCAATTGTGACAACCCGATATGCAGAGCGAGCAAGCCGTTCCGTGAGTGCGGCAGTGCCACTGCCAACCTCAAGGACAATGTCGTCAGGTTGTATATCAGCTGTTCGCTCAAGCAGGTCGAGCAGGTTTAAGTCAACAAGAAAGTTCTGGCCTTTTTTAGTGTCAATTGAAAAGCCAACTTCTGAGAAAAGCTTTTTCAGATAAGCAGTAGTTTGTCGAGTGGCCTGTGAAGCCACAACACTTTGTTCACTCTTTGCGTTTTCGTCAGCTGTAGGCGGGCTGTCCTGACGCTTTCGGCCAGATCGTTTTTTGTGCACCGTCTTCGGTTGTCCCCGGCCTAATTTTTTCATGAACGTGCTTCCAGCCAACGGCAGACATATTTGGAAATAAGGTCAGTTTCGAGGTTTACTTCGTCTCCAACAGCAAGTTCTCCCAAAGTAGTGTGGCTTAGGGTGTGCGGGATGAGGGCGACGCTGAAAGATGTCTCGTTGACGTCGACTACGGTCAGGCTCACTCCATCAACAGCGACTGATCCCTTTGCTGCCAACTGTGCAAGCAAGTTTTTTGGGCATGTGAATCGACATGTGACCCAATCCTTTTCCTGGATTCGGTCTTCGAGAATACCGAGGCCATCGATGTGACCAGTTACGAGATGGCCATCGAGTCGTTCCTGAAGCGTGAGAGAGCGTTCAAGGTTAACTGAATCAGCCGCTTTACAAGTTCCAAAATTCGTACGCTGTATCGTTTCAGGGCCGAGCTGGAACTCAAGCGTTTCTCCGTCTGTTTGCACCACTGACAGACAACAGCCATTCGTGCAAATACTGTCACCGATGCGTACGCCCTGAGCCAAGGGGCCAGCGTGCACAGCAAGCCGTACGCCGGGTGGCTCATGGGCGATGCTGTTTATCGAACCGAGGTATTGCACGAGACCTGTAAACATTAAGGAGTTGTCCTTCGAAGAGTACTCAGCAGAACCATATTCTTTTTTACCGTCGAATAGTTCGGGAAGATAGCCAGGCACTCACAGGATTTTTCCTTCCGGCTGACCAGAAGCTTGATTCGTAGCGGTCGTGCGACCTGATACGGTTGTGGTGGCTCCAGCGACGACGACTTCGACCGTGCGCCAAATAGCTTTTTTCTGCATGATCCTGCAATGACTACGAGTACGCATGCACAGTTTCGCTCATCCCCTTGCGTGAGAGTCTCCGGTTGCCACAATACGACGTTGTCGATTGTTTTGAAGCCGATACATTTTGAATACTGAGGAGTTCCCCAACTATGTCCACGATTGTTGACGTTCATGCCCGCCAGATTCTCGACAGTCGCGGGAACCCTACAGTTGAGGTTGATGTCTGTCTTGCCGATGGAACATTCGGACGAGCCGCAGTGCCGTCTGGTGCAAGTACAGGTGTTCATGAGGCATGGGAGAAAAGGGATGCCGACAACAGCACGTACCTTGGCAAGGGTGTCCTTGAAGCAGTTGAGAACGTGAACAACCGGATTGCTGAAGAGCTCGAGGGTTGTGACGCACTTGATCAGACTGGCGTCGACATGCGGATGCTTGAGTTGGATGGAACTTCAAACAAAAAAACACTTGGTGCAAATGCAATACTAGGGGTTTCATTAGCAACAGCTCATGCCGCTGCTGAACACTGTGGTGTCCCACTGTATCGCTATCTTGGTGGCACAACGGCAAGGCTTCTGCCCGCTCCCATGATGAATATCATTAATGGAGGCGCGCACGCAGATAACCCCCTTGATGTTCAGGAATTCATGGTAATGCCTTTGGGTTTCGATACATTTGACGAAGCATTGCGTGCTGGCGTCGAAACATTTCATGCTCTTAAAAAAGTGCTGAGTGAGAAAGGCCTTGCTACATCTGTTGGAGACGAGGGCGGCTTTGCACCACAGATCGGGAGTTGCACCGAAGCACTTGAAGTCATACTCACGGCAATTGGTAATGCCGGATATCAACCTGGCTCGCAGATTGCCATCGCGTTGGATGTTGCAGCAACAGAACTGTATGACGAGTCCGCGGGCACCTACGCAATTGAAGGAAAAACACTGGATTCAGCAGGAATGGCAGATTTTCTGACTGACTTGGCCGGAAAGTATCCAATTATGTCCATAGAGGATGGATTCTCTGAGGATGACTGGGAGGGCTGGAAAATCATCAGCGATAAGATTGGTGAAAAAGTTCAGCTTGTCGGCGATGATCTTTTCGTTACGAATTCGGAGAGACTTGGCCGTGGTATTGCTGAGGGCATCGCCAACAGCATTCTTGTAAAAGTAAATCAGATCGGCACGCTCACTGAGACAACTGCTGCAGTCATGCTTGCCCACCGTTCAGGCTATACCTCAATTGCCAGCCACCGCAGTGGTGAGACAGAAGATGCCACGATTGCAGACTTGGCAGTTGGTTTATCGACGGGACAGATAAAAACCGGGTCAGCATCTCGAAGTGATCGGGTAGCAAAATACAACCAATTGTTACGAATTCAGGAATCGCTCGGTGACGGAGCCTTGTATGCAGGTCGAGATGTACGACTTCGTTGGCCGGGCATGTGCTAGTAGGTGGCAGTGCCGCGATTCGGTGGGGTACTCGCATTCGGTCTATCTGTCTGTCTTGATGAAATACTTCACAGTGCAGCATCACAATTGAAGGTGGGCTGATGGAGAATAATGACACCCCTACTTCGGCCTTTCGGCTGATTGATAGCCCCTGGTTATGGGGGCTCATGTTCTCGTTGATGGCACTTGTTGGCTTGGGGCTTATTCGTCCAAAGTTTGATGTCCGACAAAGTCAAATTGAAGGGCGCTTCTTAGGTCGTAGACAGTCGTCTGTCGAACGCTGGCGGCGACAATCAGGACTTGAGAAGATCGACCTTGCCGATTCTGCGGTTGACCCCTCAACAGTGAAGCCAAAACGTATTGTTCCTCTATGGACCCTTGCATCGGCTGCAACGATTTCAGTGTGTGGCTGTGGATACATGCTTTATCGCGAGTGGCGAAAAAAAGAGAACGCTCGATAAACTGCTGGTTATTCCAGCAGCAGGGGCATTACCATGTTCAGACTATCCGGCTGCAGCAACTGGCCGAAGAGATGGGAAACGGATTGTAATACCTGTTCCCTTACCAATGCTGCTTTCTACACGAATGCGGCCTTTATGTGACTCGATTATCTCTCTGCAGGCGGTGAGTCCAAGGCCAGTGCCTCCCTTACCCGTTTCATCAGGACCTGCTTTTGTTGAAAAGTTTGCGTCAAACATTTTCTGCATAACTTCTCGAGACATGCCACAGCCCATATCACGAACGAGCAGACTCACAGATTGTCTGGCCGGGGTCGTAGCGATACGAAGAATGAGACGTCCGCCATCGGGCATTGCCTGCCGGGCATTGACTAGAAGGTTCAAGAGTACCTGTTGAAGTTGGCCCGGGTTGGCTAAGACTTTAGGAACTTCTGAAAATTCTCGTTCGACTTGTACCCGATATTTCATCATCTCACGTTCAAGCAAGACGAGTACTTCTTCAGTCAAGCTTACAAGGTTCACTGGTTCCATACGATTGGATGACCGATGACTGCGAGACATTGAAAGAACACTCGCTGTTATCTTAGCTGCCCGTGTGCTGGCAGAGAGAATGCGATTGAGGGCCTTGTCGCGGGTTTCTTTGTCTGGATGCCTTATACCAAGCCGGGCGTAATTGAGAATGGTTGTCAAGGCATTATTGAATTCATGGGTTGTCGTTCCGAGGAGTTCTCCCAAGGTGGCCTGTTTCCGGGCTTCGAGGAGTTGTGCCTTGAGGGATTCAATCTCGGTCACTGATGGGGAGATTGCGGCCGACTGTTCGACAGAATCACCCCTTGGATGGGGTGCATCAGGCGTGTGGCCGGCTATGTGCATGAATATTCCAACAAATGAAAGGCAAATACAAGAAAGGCTGTTTCAGGCATTTTTATGCAAAAACACCCTTTTTTTATTCATCGACGATCTCTCGTGAGCACTTCATTTCGATAGAAGCGAACATTTTTTGCCACTTGACCGTTGAAGTCACTGTGAGTCGCTCAGGTTTATCCGTTCCGTATTGATGCTCTGAGTTCTGTAAGTGTTCCCTTCTGGGTTTCCGGCAGGATATGCTTTTATTGCCAGTTCAGGTTTACCGAATGGGTGGATTAGGCGAACATAGAGTTCATCCTTGAGGAGTTGTGTTGAATGAAACGAAAAGCTTTTACGCTCATTGAGTTATTAGTGGTCATTGCGATCATCGGGCTTATGATCGGTTTGTTGCTTCCGGCGGTACAACAGGCCCGTGAAGCTGCTCGGCGTGCGTCGTGTAAATCAAATATGAAGCAGATAGGTATTGCCTTCAATTTGTATCTTGATCGAGTCAATCGTGGCAAGTTTCCAGTGGCAGCTCAGATGCCAAGTCTCGAGCCCACATTTTACACAAGTGGCAGCCGTCCTCTTTATCCGACTATTGTTTCTCAGCTTGGTTCGTATATCGAAAATCAAAAGGGAACATTCCGCTGTCCATCAGATATAACGTACTTCGAAAGAAATCCTACGTCACAAGCGGTGCTAGATGCTCAAAGTGCCCTTGCGTCGATACCAGATTCGGAGAAGCCGGAAGAGTACAAGCCGGCAAATCTTTCCTTGGAGGGAACCAGTTACGAGTACCCACAGCGACGCCTCACGACGTCTGATCTTAAGTCCCCATACAACATACGTGGTAAGACTCGTGAGGAAGCCCTTTCTTCCCGCCGCACCGGAGATAATCTTGCCTCATCGAAGCTGTGGATTCTCTACGAGTTTGCTCCCTTTCATGGAGGAGGAGTAGGTTCACTTTTTGGCAGTTCCCAGACCGAATACAACAATCCAGATGATGGCAACAACTGGAGTGTTCCGGATGGGGCACGCGTTTTTCTTTATCTTGATGGCCACGTTGAGAATAAGTAAGCAATGGCAAGCTCTTCCAAGAAAAAAACAGGTGACAGTTCTGGGAGTAACAGGTGGTGGCTACCTGCTCTATTTCTCACGGTCGTTGTCGTCGCTATTTCTGCTTATTTTCTTCTTCGTCCTCGCGACTACTCCAATGATCCACAAGTCGTTGAAATTCGTGAGATTCAGGAAGAGGCTAGGAAGCGTTATTTGTCGAACGGTGGGCCTTCGACGAAAGCTGAAGCAAGGGCATTCGTGCAGTCGATGGAACAAGTCCGAAAAAAAATGGAAGGTTTGCCTTCCGATGCGCGTCGTGAACTCTATCGGGGGGGAGGTAATGTTTTCTATTCCTCCATGCGGCAACGAATAGATGACTACTTTAATGCTTCTCCTGCCGAGCGGCAGCGAGTACTCGATCAACAGATTCGTCAATCGGATCTGATGAGTAACGCATTCTCGGAGGCTCGTGCTGCCCGTGCGGCCGAGGAAAGCTCGGAAAACGGTTCGGCGAGAGAAGGTCAGTCGAGCAATGGTCAGAGCAATGGTCGGTCGTCATGGGCGAATCGGCCACAAGGTGACCGTAATGAATGGTTCAAAGATCGAATTCTTGATAGGACCACACCGGAGCAACGTGCTAAATACGTGGAGTACCGTCGTGCAGCGTCTGAGCGTCGCGAGGAATTAGGGCTTCCAGCAGGTTGGCCTTAAGTCGTCAGGCTTCATTCAGTTGTGGTGGATAATACAGTATTGAAAAAATGGTTGACACTTTAGGACTTCTAGCTGAAGCAATCCAATTAGCATGTGAATTGGGTTACGACGTTCGAGAAGAACCGCTTGGCGATACTGCAAGTGGTGAGGTGCGTATTGGTGCTTCCCGACATATTCTCTTAAACGTTTCAGACCTTCCCGCTGACCAATTAGAGCAGCTTACGAAAATCCTGGCAGCTGATGACCGTTGGAAGACTGTGCCGGTAAGTCACCTCCTGAAGCGAACACTTCGTGGTGACTGACTCCCCACGAAGAAGTGGCTCTACAGTTTTTTCTCAGCTGTGCGGTAAAGCTGTTTGTTGTTAATAAATTGTTCTACATTCCGTGGAGTGCGGAAACGTATGCTGCGTCCGGCTGCTACTGCTTTTCGTATCTGGTTTGCCCGGATGCCAATGCCAGGAACCTGAATTCGCTCTGCCTTTATTTGTTGTGACTGCTTGTTACTCAGTAGAGCTTTGAGCTGAGGTTCTTGAAGTGTCTTTTCAATATCATCAATGCCGTGACGTTCAATCGCAAGAATCCTAACAATGCCCAGGATTTCCTGTGGTTTTCTCCATGAGGGGAGGTCCCTCAGAGCATCGGGTCCGAGTATGAGTGAAAAGCGATCGTTTGGGTGTCGAGCAACGAGGTCGCTCACTGTGTCGACGGTATAACTAATCCCACCGCGGTCACATTCATTTAGAGAAAAGTCAAGCTTGTCATGGCTTGCCAAAGCGAGTCTCAACATTTCAATCCTGTCCTCAGGGCACGCCAGCGGACTGTTTTGTTTGTGCGGTGGGGTCGCCGCAGGCATGAAGAGTACGCGGTCAAGGTGGGCCTGTTCAAGACAGCACTCCGCTATGATCAGGTGTCCGAGATGGACCGGATTAAAGCTACCTCCGAAGATTGCCAGTTCTTTTGCCATGACTGCCGCTTTTTGCGCGTATTTCGTTACTATCTGTGGTAGGTAGCCCACCCACTCGTGTTCTTAGTTGTACTGTAAATATGCCGTCTGATTCGTCACCTCAGCGAGAACTTTTTACGAATCGCCCAGCTTGGGAAGAGGATGACGTACGGAATGGCGTGATTGCAACTGTTGTGTTGCCAGAGGGGGTTGAAAAGCCACTTGATTATCTTGTGCCAAACGATTTGGTTGCAGAGGTGGAGCCTGGTCGTCGTGTTCACGTGCCTCTTGGTAAAGGTAATCGGCGAAGATTGGCGTACTGTGTTGCTGTGCGACATGGAGAGTTGCCACAGCATCCACTGAAGTCTGTGGTTGGAGTAGAGGATGAGAAGCCACTTCTTTCAGAACGGATGCTCGAACTCACAGGCTGGATGGCTGATCGCTGGATGGCGCGTCGAGGTGATGTGCTTGAAGCGGTACTTCCTGCTGGAGTGCGTTTACGGCGTCAAGTGAAACGAGTGCCGTTGTTGGTGTCGACAGGAGAGCAGGGTAATCGTCGTCCGACAAAAAATCAAAAAAAGATTCTTGACGCTGCAAGTCACCCCATACCGTTCGATGAACTCCTAAAAGTTACTGGAGTTTCGCGTGGTGTTGTTCATCGTCTGCTCAAGGCAGGTCTGTTGTTAGAGAGTGGGTCGATTGAACGTGACACCCAAACAGAGTCCGTAAATGATGGGTTTGTCAGTGATGAATTGCCAGTACTTTCTTCTGATCAAGAGAAGGCCCTGGAAGCGATTCTGCAGCCATTGCAACAAGGCGAGCATGAGACAGTCGTGTTATTTGGTGTGACTGGAAGTGGCAAAACAGAGGTTTATCTAAGGGCAGTTACAGAAACTGTCGCGAATGGCAAGCAAGCGATCGTGCTCGTTCCAGAAATCAGTCTTACGCCACAGACCTGCGACCGCTTCCGTTCGCGTTTTGGTAAAGTAGCGGTGCTCCATAGTCATCTTACGCCAGCCGAGCGTCATACTCATTGGCGAGAGATTGCTGCGGGGCGTGTCAATGTAATTGTTGGTGCTCGCAGTGCGATTTTTGCTCCCGCTCCGCGTCTGGGTCTCATCGTTATCGATGAAGAACACGAAAATTCCTTTAAGCAGGCGACTTCCCCTCGCTATCACGCCCGGGATGTTGCTGAATGGATTGCACGAAAAGAAAAAGTTCCTCTTGTGCTCGGGTCAGCGACACCTTCTCTTGAAACTTTTGCGCGATGTCTATCGGGTGATTGGAAAATGTGCCGAATGCCGGGGCGAGTTGGCGGATCAGAACTGCCTGCAGTTTTGACAGTTGACTTGCGAGATAGGAAGGCTCGTTCCAAAGGTGCAATAAGTCCACGATTGGCGGCGGGCATTGAATGGGCATTGAATGCTGGTGGTCAAGTCATGTTGCTTCTCAATCGGCGAGGATTTGCGACTCATCTGCAATGTAAATCATGTGGTCATGCCTTGCATTGTCCACAGTGTGCTTTGGGTCTCACGCTGCATCAGCCCGGCAACCGAGGGATATGTCATGGCTGTGGTCTTGTGACGGCAGTGCCTGAGTCCTGTCCCTCCTGTGGAGTCCAGGAGATCGTTCATCGCGGGACTGGCACACAGCGATTAGAGGATCAAGTACGGTCGCAGTTTCGAGGGATTCGGGTGGCGCGTATGGATACCGATACCATGCGTACTCGCGGAAGCCACGAAAAGACACTCACAGCTTTTCGTAAGCACGAGATTGATTTGCTGGTTGGAACACAGATGATTGCGAAAGGTCTCGATTTCCCGAATGTAATGCTTGTCGGAGTCATCAATGCAGATGCGGCACTTCATCTAGCTGATTTTCGTGCCTCTGAACGGACGTGCCAACTTGTCACTCAGGTAGCCGGACGGAGTGGTCGCGGGCCTCGTGGTGGTCGTGTGGTTGTTCAAACAAGCACACCTGAGCACCCTGCAATGCGGGCCGCTGCAGTTCATGATTACGAAGCATTTGTTCAAAGCGAACTCCCGATTCGGGAATCTCTTCTCTATCCTCCGTTTGGGAGTGTTGTACGAATCGTTGTTCGAGGGGCTGTCAACGACGCTGCTGCCGATTGGGCGAAGTATCTCGTTCAACGACTTACTAAAAGTGCACAGGAAAATGACACGATTCGGATTCTGGGCCCGGCGCCAGCACCAATTTCCCGTATTCGTGATCGCTACCGTTGGCATCTGCAGGTGCATGGGCCAGACCCAGAGATGCTCCGAAACCTTGTCCGTCGGAGCACGGCTGGTCTCAAAACTCCAAAAGAAATCGCCTGGATTGTTGATGTTGATCCAGTTGAAATGCTTTAAGTTCTGCATCGAGGCACCGCTGCCAATTCCTGGGTTCGTGAATTTCTTTGAATGTAATTTCATGCATTGGAAGCGTGCTATCGCGATCAGGTGATATAGATTTCGCGGACTTCCCGGCGATGCGGTAAGATACGAATAGAGGTAGTACTACATGGCGTATCAGTCATTTAAAGAAATTCTTGGTGAAACGAGCCTGGAGAGAAAATGTCGCTTTCTCTTTGGTCTTTGTTTGCTTCTGCTTATTACGGGAAGTTTTTGGTGGTACGGCCAACGGACTGAGGAAATCGTCTTTACGACAACAAGGAGCACCGGAAGACACCTTGTTGACGCGGTGATGATCAATCATCACTGGAAAAATCTTGAGGCCGACAAGAAGTACACGAATCCGATTGAAACACTCGGCAAGATGCTTCAAAATCAGCCCTACAGTTGGAGGATTCTTTCTCCGGATGCCTCGCCTGAGGAATTGGCCAGTTACACTCGACTTGATGCAGCTGTTCTCAATTATTTTGTTGAGAATCCGCCGCCGAAGAAAGGCGATGAATCCTCAACGAGCCTCTTGCCGACTTCAGACGATGAGTACCGAGAGTACCGGACTGCTGATAAGAAAGAGTACCACTATTATCAGCCAATTCGTGTTCAGCAGTCGTGTCTTATTTGCCATGAATTTCGTGGCAGTGTTCGGGGAGAAGATGGCGAGGATCCACCAACCAATCGTCAAGAATATGCCGATGGCGATCTTATGGCCATTGTAAAAGTTGTCATGCCAGATGGAATAACACGACAAGCAATAAATTGGAATCGTGCGATCCTGCTAGCGACAGCAATCATAACAGTGTTCCTCGCCATGCTTGCAGCCTATTTGATCGTGCGCTATGTCATTGTGAAGCCACTCGAGCATTTGCGGGATGTGAGTGACGAAGTCCGTCGTGGAAATGTTGACGCAAGGGCTGATATTCATACAGCAGATGAGTTTGAGGAACTCGGTGTGGCTTTCAACAGAATGCTTCGGGGGCTTGTTGAGTCTCAGGAGAAACTGAAAAAAGTGAATGGAGACCTTGATGGCAAAGTTGATGAGCTTGCGAGAGCCAATATGCATCTCTATGAAATGAATCGATTGAAGGGCGACTTTCTCGCCACCATGAGCCACGAGTTGCGGACGCCACTCAATAGTATTCTTGGTTTTTCCGATGTGCTTGGGTCCAATCAATTACTTGATGAGAAGCAGGTTCGGTATGTTGAAAATATTCGGAAGTCCGGCCGCATGCTGCTTGAGATGATTAATGATATTCTTGATCTCGCCAAGATGGAGGCAGGCAAAATGGATGTCCGGGCAACCAGTTTTGATCTTGGTTCTATTGTCTCGGCGCAATGTGACATGATTCGTCCGATGGCAGAAAAGAGGAAGATTGATCTCACGATAGTGGTGAGTGATGAGATTCTGAAGATTGAACAGGACCAATCAAAGTTGCAGCAAATTTTGTCCAACCTTCTGTCCAATGCCGTAAAGTTCACCCCAGAGGGTGGTCAGATTTCTGTTGCCGGAAAGCTGCTTGATGCCGAATACTTCGTACTCGAAGTTTCTGATACGGGGGTTGGCATTGCTGCTGAGGAACAACAGGCTATTTTTGAAAAGTTTAGGCAGAGCAGTGATTTTCAGGCGGGTGATGATGCAATGACGCGAGAGATTTCAGGGACCGGACTTGGGCTCTCAATTGTTCGGGAACTGTGTCGTTTGCTGGGTGGTGATGTTACTGTTGAGAGTCATCTGGGGCAGGGTAGTAGCTTTCGAGTTCGACTCCCTGTTTGTCTGAAAGCATGCGGCATGCCACCGGCGATTCCGATTGCTTCATCAGCCTGAAGCAAGGCTGGCAGTCGAAGGTGTTTCCTTCTTGAGTCAGACCTCATATTCTGAAATACGAGTTACAGAGACTAGTGCGACCATTCGATTCTTCAACTTCCATTTGATTAAAAAAGAAATGCCTGCTGAAAAAAAGAAAAAGCCTGAGGTTTTACTGTTCACCGACGGCGCGTGTAGCGGGAATCCGGGGCCGGGAGGATGGGCTTATATTCTGCGACACCCTGAAACAGGGCGCGAGACGTCAGCGCAGGGGAGTGAGGCGGATACGACAAACAACCGAATGGAGTTGACTGCTGCAGTTCAGGGTCTTCAGCAATTGAAGCGGCCGACGTGTGTCGAACTTGTAACCGATAGTGTGTACGTTGGGACAGGTCTTTCAGACTGGCTGCCAAAATGGAAAAAGCAGGGCTGGAAAAGAAAAGAGCGGGGACGCTTTGTGGCCGTCAAGAATGAGGATTTATGGCGAGAGTTGGATCGACTAGCAGCATCTCACAGCGTTATTTTTCAACATGTCGCGGGACATTCTGGGCATCCAGAAAATGAGCGGTGTGATGAAATGGCCGTTGCTGCATACCAGCCACTCTTGCCTGGTTCCAAGAAATAATGGGCCGGCATGTCGATCGAAGAAGAAAACACAGAAGATGCTGGTCAGGCTGAGACAGGCTCTGAACTCAGGACTCGCCTCGAACGGTTACCGGGTGTAGGTTCGATTCGAGCGGCCAAACTTGCGAAACTTGGCCTTGTTACTGTCCGTGATGCGCTGATGCATTTCCCACGAGACTATCGTGATTTTACTGGAAAGCATTGCCTTGATGAATTGGTTGAAGGTGAGCATGCATCTCTAGGGGGAACTGTTCTTTCCGCCTTTCTCCGGACGATATCCCGCGGCCGAACAATGCTGGCCGTAGAGGTTGAGACCGAGCAGGGACCAATGAGATGTGTGTGGTTCAATATGCCCTTTCTTGCACCCCGTTTCACAGTAGGCCGTCGATTCGTAGTAGCTGGCCAGCCTCGACGTAATGGCGCAAAGTGGGAATTTTCACATCCAGAGGTTCGGTGGCTGGATGAAGCGGAAGACAGTAGTCCCGTTGAGTGGCTTGCGGTGTATCCGCTCACGGAGGGGGTACTGCAATCTCACGTTCGATTGGCTGTACAGGCTGCCCTTAGTACGGCTGCAGATCATCTTGAAGAGTCACTTCCTAATTCTCTGCTGGAATCAAAGAACCTTATGTCGATTGGAGAGGCAATACGCTCGATTCATTGTCCTGAGAGTCGTGATGCGATGGAAGCTGCGCGGAGACGTTTTGTATATCAAGAGCTTCTCATGTTGCAGTTAGCACTTCGGCTTCACCGTGGGCAGCAGGATGTTCGGCAGACTGCACCATCTATCGACATAGATTCTCGCCTTGATAGTCGCATCAAAGCACTCTTTTCACACGATTTTACTGCTGCACAAAAGCGAGTGTGTGTAGAAATTGCATCTGATATGCGACAGACAAAACCGATGAATCGACTCCTTCAGGGTGATGTTGGAAGTGGCAAGACGGCTGTTGCGGCCTATTGCATGCTTGCAACTGCAGCCACATCTGTGCTCGGAGCCAAGTCTGAAGAAGATAGCTCCTCAATGAGCCCATCGGGTCGCTTTCAGGCAGCGATTATGGCTCCGACTGAGCTTCTGGCACGACAGCACTACCACACACTGACTTCTCTTTTGACGGAACGCGGGTCTTCTCTTCAAGTTGGGCTCTTAGTAGGCGGACAGCGAGTAGCCGAACGGCGAAAGCTACGAGAACAGATTGAATCAGGTGAGATTCAATTAGTCGTGGGTACGCAGGCTCTTATCTGTAGTGAAGCTGCATTCGCTAATCTTGGACTAGTCGTTATCGATGAACAGCATCGATTTGGTGTTCTCCAACGGGCGCTCTTACGACAGGGTTCTCGTGACCCGCACACACTAGTGATGACGGCGACGCCAATACCTCGAACAGTAGCCCATGCCGTGTATGGGGACTTGGACATATCGGTCATTGATGAATTACCTCCAGGGAGGCAAGAAGTCGCTACATACCGGGTTGCGAACGATCAGGCAGAGCAGTGGTGGGAATTCTTTTGTAAGAAGCTGAAAGAGGGTCGTCAGGGATATGTCGTAGTTCCAACGGTTGATATATCTGGTCGAGACATGGCGAGTATTTCTTCGGCATTTGAGTCACTTGCAAATGGGCACCTTGAAGCATTTCGACTGGGGCTTCTTCATGGACGGATGAAACCAGATCAAAAAGCATCTGTGATGGCAGACTTTCGTGATCGGCGTTTTGATGTTCTCGTAGCAACAAGTGTCATTGAAGTTGGGATTGATGTGCCGAATGCCACACTCATGACGATTCTTGATGCTGAAAATTTTGGACTCGCACAACTGCACCAATTACGCGGGCGGATTGCCCGAGGTCGTGTGCAGGGTATCTGTGCTGCAGTTACTGATGCAGAGGCAAGTATATCACCCCGCATTGACGCATTCGTCTCAACCGCAGATGGATTTGTATTAGCTGAGCAAGATCTAATCTTGCGCGGTCCAGGCGATATATTAGGGTCGCGTCAGAGCGGATCCCCTCCGCTGTATCTTGCTGATCTCCTTCGAGATGGGGCCGTGGCTGCCGAAGCTCGAAGTGACGCAAAGACCATATTTGAGACCGACCCAGCGCTGGATGACCCCAAATTTATAAGGCTGAAGAAAGTGTTGTTAGGCCGCTGGGCTGCGACACTCAACCTTGGCCTGGAGAGGGTAAGTTAACGGAGAGTGTAATCCTACTGATTAGGCCGTGACGATTGCTTCGCCACTCTCCCAGAGATGCCCGTTTCTATCCACACGGCGGTATAGCGTGTCTCTTTCGATCGGTTCTCTTCCTGCTTCTCGAATTAGATTCTTAATTTTGTCTACAGTGAGGATTTCAGGTGTCTCGGCCCCGGCATCGTGGTAGATCAATTCATGCCGCACAGTACCGTCGATATCATCTGCACCGTATGCAAGTGCTGTTTGGGCCGTGCCCAACCCCAGCATGATCCAATACGCTTTCATGTGGTCGAAGTTGTCGAGCACAAGCCGGCTTATAGCCATTGTTCTGAGGCTCATTGCAGCTGATGGCTTTGGGATATGGGATAGTCGCGTGTTGTCTGGGTGGAAAGCCAGAGGGATAAAGGTCTGGAAACCACCAGTTTCATCTTGAAGGTCCCGCAAGCGAATTAAATGATCTGTGCGGTGGTAGGCATTTTCTAAACTTCCATAGAGCATTGTTGCGTTGGATCGTAAGCCTAAGGAATGTGCGATTCGATGAATCTCAAACCACTCTTTAGTGTCAGCTTTATGCTCACAAATTTTACTTCTTACTTCGGGATGAAAGATTTCAGCACCTCCACCCGGGAGACTTCCTAGCCCAGCCGACTTCATCTCACTCAGAATATCCTTAATGGAACGCTTCGTAAGGTGGCAGAACCAATTGATTTCAACAGGCGTCCATGCTTTTAAATGAAGTGAGGGGTAAGTCTCGTGCAAGATTTGGATGATGTTGAGGTATGCATCGTACTTTTTTTGGTGATGCAATCCGCCAACGATATGCATTTCGGTACTCCCTGCATCAACAGCTTCCTGCCCTCGCTGAAGAATTTGTTCGTCTGTCATCCAGTAACCGCGATCGTCTCTTAAATCGGCCCGAAAAGCACAAAAAGAACAACGGTACACGCAAACATTCGTCGGATTAAGATGTGTGTTGATGTTGTAGTAGCCGGCATCTCCATTTTTTCGTTCCCGCACAAGGTTTGCGAGTTCACCAAGTTCATGAAGATCGACAGAATCATCCCAAAGGCTCTCGGACTCTTTGGACGACAATCGCTCACCGCAGACTACTTTTTCACGAATTGAATCAAGTGATCGTTGCACTGCAGATATCATATGTGGATCCTCAGAATGGAATTCTCGCTGTAACTAAAGATAAAACCGCAAATGAGTAAAAAAAACAACCGAATAAATTACGCCAACCAGAGATCGGCACTGATTCCTGCGAGGAGGACAAGGCCAATCACGGCATTTACCGTGAAAAAGGCCTGATTTATACGAGAAAGGTCTCGTGAACTCACTAGAAGGTGTTCAACAACAAGCAGGACTGCAATCCCGCAAACGGTCCATGTGGTGTAGATGCCAACAAGAGGGGTTGTTTGTGGAAGTGCCAAGAGGGCCACAGTTGCCAGCAGATGAAAAAAACCGGAGATGTAAAGCGCCCCTTTTATGCCGAAGCGAGCGGGAAGGCTTTGTAGGTGTTCGTTGCTGTCAAATGCAGCATCTTGACACGCGTAAATTGTGTCGAAGCCAGCAACCCAGGCAGTAACAGCTAAGGCCAGAACACATGCAGGGACGATGTCTGAAGGATTTGAAAGTACTGCAGGGCCACGGACGGCAATCCAGGCAGCGAGTGGAGTCAGGCCAAGTGCTGTACCAAGCCAAACGTGCGCAAATGGCGTAAATCGTTTTGCATAGCTATATCCCAAGAGCCAGGCTAACACTGGCAAGGAGAGAGTTGCTGGCAACCAGTTTGGAAGAAATAGCAAAGTTGATCCTATGAATAGAATTGATGATGAATAGACCAGTCTTTGAACGTCACTCACGGAAAGGAGGCCTTTCGGCAGATGCCGATCCGCAGTGCGTGGGTTGCGGGCATCTATTTCCCTATCAACGAGGCGATTGAATGCCATTGCCGCCGTGCGGGCCGTAGCCATGCAGACAACGATACCAATCGCAAGTTTCAGCCAGTGGAATGCTGAGAGTTGTGGGTTCTCAGCTACTTCAATGCGGGCCGCAATCATACCCGACATAATTGCGAAAGGCATCGCAAAAATTGTATGTGAGAATCGAACGAGCTCGAGGTACGAGCGAAGTGTCGCCGCCATAGATTTCAATGTCCCCAACGGCTGACAAGTTTGTTGGCAATGTTCAGTTGGTCACAAATACGAGCGACAACAAAATTGACAAGATCATCGATGGTTTTCGCATTGTGATAGAAGCCAGGCGAAGCGGGCAAGACGACGGCTCCGGCTTCATGAATGGACTGCATGTTTTTCAGTTGAGGGAGCGAAAGGGGGCTCTCTCGTGGCACGACAATAAGTTTTCGGCGTTCCTTCAGATGCACCTCAGCTGCTCTGTGAATAAGGTTGTCACCCATTGCATGAGTCACAGCGGCGAGCGTACTTCCGCTACATGGGCAAATCACCATTGCGCTTGTCAGGAACGAACCACTCGCAATCGGTGCCATGAGGTTTTTGTAATGATGGTAGGTGAGGCGACCAGACTGGGGCGTCGCAGTTCCGAGGAATTGCTCAGTGGAAAAATCATCAAGACCGAGTGACTCGCCGAGTTCCTGCTCAAACACTGCTTTTCCCGAAGGACTCACTGATAGATGTACGTCGCAGTTCGCATCAAGAAGCACGTGAAGGAGCCTGCGTGAATAAATCGCTCCTGAGGCACCGGTAACCCCTAATACGATAGGGTGGTGAGAAGTAGTGCTCATGCGTCGGTAATCTCCTGCTGTGCAGAAACTTCTGTTTTTGTTGCGATTGAAAGCGTAGCTATTCCGAGCGTGAGAGGAAACTGATCAACACGGTCAAAGCCAGCTTTCTTTATAAGCGTAGCAAGAGCCTCGCCGGACGGAAACTCTTCGACGCTCTGGTTCAGGTAGGTGTAGGCGTCGGAATGGTTGTGGGCAATCATGTTTCCAATTCTCGGCAGGACGTTCCGGAAATACCATAAATAGCTTTTTCGAATAAATAGATTTTTTGGTAATGAGAATTCAAGAATCGCCAGGCGGCCTCCCGGCTTGCATACACGAGCCATTTCAGCGAGGCCACGATCTGTCTCAGCAATGTTGCGTAATCCAAAAGCAACCGTCACAAGATCGAATGCTGCATCCGGGAATGGCAGGTTCATGGCATCAGCTTCAATCCATTCAACGGGCACATTGCGTGCCGCAGACTTTTCGATTCCACGGTCAAGCATTGGTTTACAGAAATCACTACCGACCACACGGACCTGCGAAGATACTTTCGCGGCGTATGTCAGTGCCAGGTCACCTGTTCCGGTACACACATCTAATATGGCTCCTTCTGAAGGCGGGGCCGCACGCTTGACAGTTATTCTTCGCCACCACGTATCAATCCCGCCCGACAGCATTCGGTTGACAAAGTCGTACCGTGGGGCAATCTCAGCAAACATCCCTTGGACTTTACCACCGCTCTTGTCAACACTTTGGATTGCTTGGCTCGTAATAGCATCACCTCCGCAGGTAGGATGTTGGAATTGTGTCCAGCAGACTCGTTACCGATTTGGTCAAATCAACCAGCATGAACAATAAAGCAGGCCACTCAAAACAGACCATTCGGTGGTATACCCATTGCCTCCCAGATGATATGCCCCGAGAGTCGGTAGCGGGAGGCATTGCGATTATTGTCGATGTTCTGAGGGCATCTACAACGATTGTGACAGCTCTTGAAGCGGGAGCGGTCTTTGTGAAACCGGTGGTCGAAGTCGAAGAGGCTCGTCGCCTAAGAAGCAGTTCTGATGAGTCTTGCCTTCTCGGTGGAGAACGCGAGGGTGTTCAGATTCCTGGTTTTGATCTCGGAAATTCACCGGCTGAATATTGCCGTTCGGTTGTCAAAGGTCGTGGCATTGTTATGACAACGACGAATGGAACGCTTGCGATTGAGCGATGTTTCGAAGCGGAGGCGGTTCTTGTCGGGAGTTTTTTGAATCGAATCTCTGTCGCAAGGGAGGCTGTTCGTCTGGCGTCGGACCGAGATGTTGACGCAATTCATCTCGTATGTGCCGGGACGAATGGTCACGAAACAGAAGAAGATTTTCTTGGTGCAGGAGCGATCATTCATGCGGGCTTGTCAGAATCAGGGAGAGACCATTTGCTCGATTCAAAAAGCAAAAAGGCGTCATCAGAGTTTTTTCGTATAGTGAATGGTTCGAATGATACTCAGAGTCAGCTCGTTGCGAGTTTTCGTCAGTCGCTGGGTGGAAGAAATTTAATAGAGCTAGGGATGGATTCCGACCTTGTTCTTGCGGCAGCTATGGATCAATGCTGCCTCGTGCCGTACCTGTGCCCGAAGACTGGCCGCCTTGTGTCGTTTGATGCCCTGCAGTGCATCAGGAAATAAGTGGCACTGGGATCCTGAGGTTCTCGGTAGACCCGCCTTCGGTTTGATCACTACACTCTTATGGAAATAATGCTCTTAATTGTTTGTCCCTTAACAAAGAAGTCGCCAGTACATTTATGTCAAAGCCTGTTGACCAGTCACGGATGGATCGAATTGTTTCACTTGCGAAGCGACGTGGCTTCATATTTCAATCAAGTGAGATTTACGGTGGGTTAAATGGATTTTGGGATTATGGGCCGCTAGGAGTGGCGCTGAAGCGGAATCTCAAAGAGTGTTGGTGGCAGGACATGGTCGCCGGTCACGATGAGTTGATGACCCTCGCAGGAGCTCCCTCTTCATATGAGATGACGGGTCTCGACTGTACGATCATCATGCATCCTCAGGTCTGGAAGTGTTCGGGGCACTTTGATCTGTTTCACGATTGGATGGTTGACTGTCGTGAGTCGAAGCGACGCTTTCGCTACGATCATCTTCACGGCAGATGGGCCATGTATCGCAATGCAAAAGTTTTTATTACGACAGATGTGTCCGGAGATGATGCAGAACCTGATCTTATCGCGAAAGCACAAAAGTTTTTTAAGTTACGGGCGAAGCAGATAGGAGACATTGAATGGTCTGGGGAGTTGGTGGCCCTCGCCGGAACGTCTCCCGATGATTCGATACCCCTCTGTGAGGCAGTTGCTCCTGACGCCAGTGAGAAGGGGACGCTTACCGAACCGCGCGAGTTCAATCTCATGTTTGAAACTCGTATCGGAGCGCTCGCTGGTGATGATGACGACCGCGCTTTTCTTCGACCAGAAACGGCTCAGGGTATATTTCTGAACTTCAAGAATGTGCTCGACACGTCGCGAGTGCGCGTGCCCTTCGGGATCGGCCAAATTGGTAAGAGTTTTCGAAATGAGATTACTCCCAGGAATTTCACATTTCGTTCGCGCGAATTTGAACAGATGGAAATTGAGTTTTTCTGTCGACCGGATGATTCTCGGAAGTGGTATCAGTTCTGGAGAGATCGCCGTTGGCAGTGGTACCTGAACCTTGGGCTCACAGAAGGCCGCCTGCAACTGCGAGAACATCATGAAGCAGAGTTAGCACACTATTCATGTGGAACGGCTGATATTGAGTATGCCTTCCCGTTCCTTGCCGATGGCGAATACGGAGAGCTTGAAGGCATTGCTCATCGAGGTGACTTTGACCTTCGTAGTCACATGGAGGGCAAGCTTGTTCGTGAAGATGGAAAACTGGTTCTTGAAACTGACTCCAATGGAAAACCAAAGCACCGGGGAAGTGGCCGTGACCTTTCCTACTTTGATGATGTGACCCGGGAGCGTTTTGTGCCGCACGTTATTGAGCCATCAGCAGGTGCGGATCGAGCAGTTCTGGCTTTTCTCTGCGATGCCTACCATGAAGATAATGTGCCTGATGAAAAAGGAAATCCGCGGGAGCGAACAGTGCTCAAATTACACCCACGGCTCGCCCCTCTGAAAGCAGCGATTCTTCCTCTTGTGAAGAAAGATGGCATGCCAGAAGTGGCAGCTGATTTGTACAAGAAGATCAAGAAACGCATGCCGTGCATGTACGACGCGAAAGGATCAGTAGGCCGCCGCTATGCTCGGCAAGACGAGGCTGGCACGCCGTGGTGCATCACGATCGATGGGCAAACAATGAAGGATCAGACGGTTACACTTCGTGATCGAGACTCCCTCAACCAAGAGCGTGTGCCAATTGAAGAATGTGCTGAACTCTTAACGGAACGCCTCTTATGAAGCCTGCCATTTCTACCGTCTGTTCACTCAATGCACCGCTGGAGACAATTCTGGAGGAGTATTCGGCAGGGCAGTGCCATTTTATTGAAGTCTGGTTGGGGCATGCAGAACAGTATCTTGATGGAAAGCCCGTGGAAGCACTCAGTGAACTTTTTGTTCAGCACGGCTGCGATCCTGTAGCGGCTACTTTTCAGGGAGGGTTATTAACAAGCCAGGGCGATGCGCGTCGGGAGCACTGGGCCCACTTTGAGAAGCGTCTCGCACTCTGCTCAGCAGTGTCCATACCCACACTAGTTCTCGCTGGAGATGTTCATGGGCCACTCGGACCTGAGGATTTAGGACGACTTTCGGCAAGCCTCGTTGAAGCCGCAAAGCGAGCGGGTGACGCTGGCGTGAGGCTTGCTCTGGAATTTGATGCACGAGCTACTTTTCCGAATAACTTGCAGTCTGCGGTTGCACTTATCGAAGATGTCGGGTTGCCGTCCCTCGGTATTTGTCTGGACTGGTTCCACTTTTCCGTGGGGCCGAGCAAACTCATTGATTTGCATCTTCTCACGCCAGAGATAGTCGCACTCGTTCAGTTATCTGATATCGCAGATGTCCCAAGAGAAATGGCAAGTGATGCGGATAGAATCCTGCCAGCGGAGGGAAATTCACCACCGCAACAACTGATAGCACATCTCGAGGCGATGCAGTACGACGGTCCAATTTCAATTGAACTTCAGAACCCTCAATTATGGCAGGTTCCTCCTCGGCAGTTTGGCGAAATTGCAATCACTTCTCTGCGGAAGCTGCTTGGTCAAGCGGCGATGGTGGCGACAGATGACCATCAAGCCGAATGATTTTTCTGGGTTCTACATGTTCGGTCAAATTGTTTGAATGGGCCTCGATCGTGTCGATTGGTCGCAGCTGATCATCTTCAAAGTCATTGGGTAGAAGATTGAAATGTCTGGCTGATGTGAGAGTTTCAATCATTTCCAGGCAGTAGCCTTGATGAGTTACCCAAAGTGCTGGATCGTATTTCTGCAGATCGATTGATACCGAGTACGTTCGAAGGGTCTTGGATCGTTTCAGTACATACTGCGGAAAGAATGAAATAGAGAGCTCTCGGAGAGTTCGGTAGATTGGATCTCGGTATCGCAAAAATGGGCTGTTGCTTTTTGAAATTGCTCCCCAATACTGCCCTCGACGAAACAGGGCGACAACATGATCAACGTCAGCCGCAGACGCCCCCATATCCATAAGAAGGGGCTGACGTCCTGCCATCCAAAGGGCGCATGCCCCGACAAATGCGCCTTCAACACAATGGGCCTGTCGGAGCCTCAGTACTTCAGAAACGGAGCGAGCAGTGTCTCCGTCTGGCTCGGTATTCCACGGTATCGTATTGATAAAGTCCTGAATGAGTTCAGGAGTGCGTAATTCGGCTAAGGTAAGCGCGGCCTCTTTCGAGAGGCCAAGTTTCTCGCCAACTTTCACCGCCTTTTGCATTACGCTCGCTTCCAGATCGTTTCATGGGTCTTGGAAAATTCTTGGGGGAAACCCTAGTCTTGGCTCTAAAAATAACGAATCTGGCAATTTCCGTCCAAATTCAACCCCCAGTGTTTTCTGCTTGAGAACACGCTCTGGGTCGCCGTAACGAGAACAGAGGGTATCCTCGTGGTAGTCAGATCATGTGTACGACACGGTTTGGCTTGGGATTTTTAGGATTCGACGGAGCAGATAACACGTGTCAATTGAGAATAGATCAAGTCCGCCAGGTGATATTCGTCGCATCGATCTCCATACCCCTGGTGGTCGGGATGAACTGGAATCTCTTCGTAAGACATTAGTTTCTCAGGGGGACCTCGTTTCACCTGCGGGAAGACAGCGAACAATCGATGTCTTTGGAGAACCGCTTTCACCAAGACAAGTCGTTGAAAAAATCTGTGAAGACGTAAAGCGAGAAGGACTTGCTGCGGTACTGGATTACACCAAACGCATTGATCACGCGAATGTCACCGCAGAGACCTTCCGGGTTCCACTCGAAACTCTTGAAAAAGCCCATCAGAGCGTAGCACCAGAATTTCTTGCAGCGATAAGAAGAGTCCGCCAGCGAGTCGAACATTTCCAGAAGAAGATTTTGCCATCAGATGTATGCGTTCCACTAGATGGTGGAGGGAGCCTGCGGCAGCGATACCTCCCACTTGATCGTGTTGGTGTATGTGTGCCTGGTGGTGCAGCAGCATATCCATCAACACTTCTTATGACTGTGGTGCCAGCTCAGGTAGCCGGTGTTCCTGAAATTGTTGTTGTTGCTCCACCAACAAAGTTTGGCTCGGAAAATGAGCATGTGCTTGCGACGTGCCATGAATTGGGTGTGTCTACTGTTCTTCGGGTAGGTGGAGCTCAGGCGGTTGCTGCAATGGCCTATGGTGTCGAAAGTCTTCAGCGAGTTGATATTGTCGTTGGCCCAGGGAATCTATTTGTTGCTTTAGCGAAAGAATTCGTCTACGGCGACGTTGCGATCGATTCAATTGCTGGCCCAAGTGAAATAGTTGTTGTTGCCGATGAGGACGGAAACCCCGAGACAATTTCTGCTGATATGCTCGCCCAGGCAGAGCATTCTCCTGGATCAGCAATTCTGTTGACAGCATGTGAGTCTCTGGCAGATGCAGTTGCATCCGTGCTTTCCAGAAGGTTGGAAACCCTTGAACGGGCTGACTTGACTCGGGACAGTCTTGATCGGTTTGGAGCCATTGTCATTACGAGAAATAATGAAGAATCGGCGCAGCTTGCCGATGAGCTGGCTGCCGAACATCTCTCGATTGATACGCGGGATCCCGAGGCGACACTCAAGACCATTCGGCACGCTGGTGCGGCATTCCTTGGTCCTTTTAGTCCGGTTGCTGCAGGTGACTATGCGGCAGGGCCGTCTCATGTCCTTCCAACAGGCGGTACAGCAAGATTTGCTGCGGGTTTATCGGCAAATCATTTTCTCCGGAGTGGGAGTGTTCTGGCTTTGACAGAAGCTGATCTGGCTGAAATGGCCGACGATATACAGCTTCTGGCTGAAACAGAAGGCTTGACGGCCCATCGCCGAAGTGTTGAAACACGACTGGGGCGCTGAACGGCAGCCCGGTGTTCCTGTCGAAGCGGTTGATCCGGTGGTACTGAACGTACCAGCGCATTTCTGGGCTACACTTATAGGGTCCAGTCGTATTCATGACATTGCATTGAGTAGTTCGTATGGCGATATCATCCTCCCAACAAAATTCACTTTCTCTTGTGCGGCAAGAAATTGCGGCAATTGCTGGATATATTCCCGGTGAGCAACCACAGGATGCCGGCTGGACAAAACTCAACACGAATGAGAACCCGTACAGTCCTTCTGGAAATGTCTCAAAAGCCATTGCTGTTGCTTGTGAGGGTCGAACCCTTGCGAAATATCCAGACCCTTTTGCCAATCAGTTCAGGAAGCAGGCAGCAGACGTATTGGGAGTCCGTCCCGATATGATTCTCTGTGGGAACGGGAGTGACGATCTCCTTACCATCCTTGTTCGCTGCTATGTTGGAGTCGGGGATGCAATGAGAGTTCCCACGCCAAGTTATATTCTCTATCAAACGCTCGCAGACATTCAGGGCGTCCTCTGTGACAAAGTGGCGTTTACCGATGAGTGGCTATTGCCTGAATCCTTTACGGCACCAAACGCGTCGACTGGTGAGCCTGTCAGACTTGTAGTTGTTCCGAATCCCAACAGTCCATCAGGCACGCTGCTAGCGCCAGAGCACCTTCTTGACCTTGCGGAACAATTGCCGTGTCCACTTGTGGTTGATGAGGCCTACGGTGATTTTAGTGAGAGCAATTGTCTGGAATTGGTGGAGAAAAGTGACCGAATCATTGTGACACGATCGATGAGTAAGTCGTACGCGTTGGCAGGAATTCGTTTCGGTTTCGCCGTCGCTCAGCCCGCCGTTATCGAACAACTCGCAAAAGTAAAAGACTCCTATAATTGCGATGCGATAGCGATTGCTGCAGCGACCGCTGCCATTGCTGACCAGGATTGGCTGAGGAAGAACCAGAGCTCAATCAGGACAACACGAGCACGACTTGCCACCCAACTTCGGCAATTCGGTTTTTCGGTGGTTGATAGCCAGGCAAATTTTGTCTGGTGCACTCACTCGAAATATTCACATAAAGAAATCTATGAGTCGCTCAGGGAAAGATCAATTTTGATCCGCTTTATGTCCTACAGTGGCTGGGGCGATGGCTTGAGAATTACAGTTGGTACTGATGCAGAGATCGACGTACTGCTTGGCGCCTTGGACACCATCATGCGAGAAAAGAAATAGTAAGGAGTGTTACACGTGGGACGAACTGCCACAGTTGCGAGAGAAACGACTGAGACAAAGATTGCGTTAGCTGTTGATATTGACGGCACAGGCCAAGCCACAGTTCATACTGGCATTGGTTTTTTTGATCACATGCTGACCCTGCTGGCGGGTCATTCACTCTTTGATTTGTCTATTCAATGCGAGGGAGACGTTCATGTCGATGGACATCATACCGTCGAGGACGTGGGGCGGGCATTAGGCGTTGCGGTCAAGGATTGTCTTGGTGATCGCCGTGGCATTCGCCGCTATGGTCATTCGATCCTGCCGATGGATGAATCACTTGTGACCGCTGCAGTTGATCTTGGTGGTCGGGCAGCAACAGTACTTGCCGTTGAGTATCCAGTTCCGGCTATTGGGGCGTTTGACGTCCAACTCGTTGAAGTCTTCTGGGAAAGCTTTGCTGCAACGGCTGGAGCGAATGTGCACGCCGTGCTTCATCATGGGAGCAATGCGCATCATATCGCCGAGGCAGTTTTCAAAGCGACAGCTCGAAGTCTCAGGATGGCCGTAGAACAGGATTCTCGCCAGCGAGGCGTTCCGAGTACAAAGGGTGTTTTGACTGACGAATAAAACTGGGGTGGTGCGAAGAGCTTTTTCACGCCACCCCAGTTCGTTTGTTTTAAGGAGTCCAGGCACCGAGCTTTCGGAATGCCTGTTCTCAAATACTCCAATGCGAGCTACTCGTTGACGAATGTCTCGAGGAAGCGAGCAAGGCTATGAAAATCACAGCCCGGTTCGACATATCGAACAACAGTCACAAGCGTCTTCGGGTCGACCAGTTCCTCGAAAGGAACATAACTGAGGTCCAGTTGGCCAGAAACGCTCACCATGACACCATTGAGGCCGCGTTCAGCAAGTGCACGGTAGCCGCCGACACCCAGTTGGCTGCCAAGCATGACGTCAAATGCGTGCGGCTTGGAACACCGGGCTTCGTAGCCAAGTTGTAGCCCAACAACCTTCCGGCTGCGTCCAGTTTGTCGTTCGTATTCATCACCTACGAGTTTGGCAAACATCTTGCCGAGTTGAATCTGAGAAATTGTTATGTGGCCATGATCGTCGCGCGGGATACCCTCGAGCTGTTTGCTTGGGAGGAATTCAGCTAATCCTTCTGCAAGGACAATGACGCCATACTCTTTCCCTTCTTTTTCCTCACGTACCCGCATTGTTTTGACAATCCGGCCGACGACCTCATCCACATTCATAGCATGTTTTGTACTGGTGTTACCGTCTGCGTCAGTGACGGTTTCATCCTCACGATACTTGCCGTGGATGTCCTCGACACTAATAACAAGACTGGCTTCTCCACAAATCGCAGCCCCATAGGCCAGCCAGCCAGCACTCCGCCCCATTGATTCACAGATGAAATACGATCTTCCAGCATCAGCGTCATAAAGCAGATTGCGAATTTCGCCTCCAAGAAAATCAACAGCAGTGAAGTAGCCAAACGTGAAATCGATGCCCATGTAGTCATTGTCAATCGTCTTTGGCAAATGAACGACGGGTATCCGTGGGGCATCAGCCGGAAGCCTGTCTTGATATAACTTGAACTTGTTCGCTGTTTTCAGGGTGTCATCACCACCGATGGATATCAGTGCTTCAACACCAAGCGAGAGAAGACCTTCGTACGTATTCTTGAGAGGCTTGACACGTTCCTCGTCATCAAAATGTTTAGGATCAGAAATGTGTTTTCCAGGATTTGTTCTGGCGGTGCCAAGCATGATTCCCTGACCAGATCTGGTCCGTTTTAAAAACTCAGGGGTGACATTGATGTAGTCCTTGCCCTCAACGAGTGGCTGGTCAGATGAAAAATCAGCCAGCGATGAGTAACCGTGCTTCATTCCCACAACTTCAGTGTCGTTTCGCATGAATGAGGTGGCGGCTGTAGAAATAACAGCGTTCGCACCAGGTGCTGGGCCGCCGGCAAATAATATGGCGACGCGATTGAAATGATGAGCTGCTTTTGGTGGGCGTGAGAGAGACTCGGCCATGAACTGGGGGCTCCGTGGGGAAGGGTAGGGGGCATATGCTTGGCAGAAATCTATCAAGCATTGGGCTGCTTTTATAGGGGGGGCGTTGCAATCAGAACGAATTGCGTGTCGACGCAGAGGGGGGACGAAGATTGTGGCATGAAACGTTGGCGAACGATCACTCTGCAAGGAGTCGTTCGACGAACTTTGTGTCAATGGTTGCTTCGTGAAAAGCTGAGTGTGAGAGAAGGTCGAGGTGCAGTGGCACTGTCGTCGCGATGCCCTTTACCTGAAGCTCTCGCAGGGCTCGGGTCATGGTTTCAATGGCTGCTTCCCGAGTTGGCTGGTGCACGATAAGCTTGCCAATGAGAGAGTCATAATAAGGTGAAACGACATATCCCGCAGTCACATGAGAATCAAAGCGGACGCCAAAACCACCGGGGGCGATGATTTGCTCAATCTTGCCAGGGCACGGCCTGAAGTTGGCGGATGGGTCTTCTGCATTGATGCGACATTCAATTGCATGACCACGAGGCACTATATCTTCTTGCTTGAGCGAAAGCTTTTCACCTGCCGCTACAAGAATCTGTTGCTTGAGCAGATCGATGCCCGTCACCATTTCTGAAACCGGATGTTCGACCTGAATGCGGGCGTTCACCTCGATAAAGTAGAAATTATTATCTTTATCAACAATGAATTCGACAGTCCCAGCGGAGTAATACCCAGCAGCTTTCGCTAAACGAACTGCTGCAGACGTCATGGCTTCCCGAGTCTCTTGTGGCAGTCGAGGAGAAGGGCTTTCTTCTATAAGTTTCTGGTGACGGCGTTGTGTTGAGCAGTCACGCTCCCAGAGATGAAGCATCGTGCCGTGTTGATCGCCGAGCACCTGAATTTCAACATGCCTTGGTTTCTCAACATATTTCTCAATATAGATGCCGGCATTTCCAAAAGCTGCTTCCGCTTCTGCAGAAGCCTGCTGCCACGCCGTTGAAAGGGAGAGGTCATTGGCGGCAACCCGCATGCCCTTGCCACCACCGCCTGCCGTTGCCTTGAGGAGGACTGGAAAGCCGATTTCCTTGGCTACTTTGAGAGCCTCCTGTTCGCCAGAGAGCAGCCCTGGACTGCCAGGTACAGTCGGGACATTCGCTTCCCGGGCAAGAGTTCTCGCTGAATTTTTGTCACCGACTCGCTCCATCGATTCTGGAGTTGGGCCAATGAAACCAATATCACATGAGCGACAGACTTCTGCGAAGTGGGCGTTTTCCGAAAGAAAGCCATAGCCCGGGTGAATAGCCTGGACGTTACCAATCTCGGCAGCGCTGATCACACGATCAATTCTCAGGTAGCTGTCCGCAGCCTTCGCTGGGCCGATACAGACGGCTTCATCGGCAAGATTCAGATACGGTGCGTCACGATCAGCTTCGCTGTAGACGGCAACAGTTTCAATGCCAAGTTCGCGACAGGCACGAATGACACGAAGTGCAATCTCGCCACGATTTGCGATCAGGATTCGATTGAACATGGTTTCCCTGAGTGTTGAATTATCGAGCCAAGAGACAGTGGCTCACGAAAGCGATGTCCAGAATGTTTTCGGCACGTAAATAAGGACTCGTCACAAAAAGAATCTGTTCTAAGCGCCGGGGTCGACTTTAATAAGCGGCTGTCCAAATTCGACAGGCGCGCCGTTTTCAACGAGCATGGCAACGATCTGTCCAGAAACACCTGCCGGAATCTCATTGAATACCTTCATGGCTTCCACAATGCAGACTGTTTTCTCAGGGCCGATACGATCACCAACCTTTGCGAATGGAGGTGAGTCTGGACTTGATGCTAAGTAAAACGTTCCAACCATTGGGCTTTTGACCACAATCATGCGTGCCTCTTCAGCCGATTGTGCCGGAGCAGCAGGCTGAGCGGGAGCGGCTGGGGCAACTGGTGGAGCAACGGCGGGTGCAGAGTACGATGCGACTTCACCGCCTCTCTTGATTCTCACAGCGCTATCGGCATGCTTCAGATCGATCTCAGTGAGATCGTTCTCCTGCATCAGCGAAATAAGTTTGCGAATTTTGCGAACATCGAAGACGTCGAATGATTGTTGGGACCCACTCATGGTGTCCATTTCTCCTCAGGAGGCCGGAGGTTAGTAAAAGTATTTGTTCTGACTAGAAAATGTATCGGCAAACCAGGAAACCCAATTCGACCGAAATGTACAGAAAACGGGCCATAATCGGGCCAAAGGTAGCCATTTTGGCCCGTTTTCGTCAAGTTGGGAGCAAATCCCTCGTCTCTTATGCACTGGTTTCTCTTGTTTTCGGAAGGGGCCTTCATGGCAGATCGCTTTGGAAATTCATGCCACCAAATACCGGAAGGCCTCCCGAAGTTGCCGGTTCGGATCAGGGAATCCAGTAAATTTGACTACGGTCGTGTGGTTCTCGTGGCAGGAAGCCGAGGAATGGCTGGAGCCGCTGCGCTTTCTTCGATGGCGGCTCTCAGAGGTGGCGCTGGGCTTGTCGAGGCAATCGTTCCAGAGTCGATTCAGTCAACAGTTGCTGGATTCGACCCATGCGTGATGACACACGGTCTTCCGGAAGATGCTGCTGGGCGGTTCTCATTGTCAGCATTATCGGCAATTCATGACCGTTGCCAGAAAGCGGACGTGGTCGCTCTTGGTCCAGGGCTTGGTCGTAGTGACGATCTTGTAAAGATTGTTCAGGATCTTTGGCAGACGCTACCAAGGCCGGCGGTTGTTGACGCAGACGCATTGTGGGCACTTGCCCAGGATGCGGAGTGGCAAAAGTTTGAACATGCTGGGGCGAGGGTTCTTACGCCTCATGCCGGTGAGCTTGTACGTCTTCTCGGTTCCAGCCCTTCGCGAGAAAAAAAGCAAGAACGAAAAGAGTTAGAGGCGGCAGCGTCACATCTTGCCAGAGCAACAAAGTCAGTAGTTGTCTTCAAAGGGCCAGCTTCTCTGATAACAGATGGCACGACAAATATACATAACGAAACGGGAAACCCTGGTATGGCGACAGCTGGAACGGGTGATGTTCTTACGGGTGTTCTTGCTGCCTTGCTTGCACAAAGACTCAGTGCCTTCGATGCTGCCCGGCTTGGTACATGGATTCACGGGGCGGCAGGTGATGAAGCGGTGGATCGATACGGGGAATGTTCATTGACTGCCCGCGACCTCCTTCGTTGTCTGTATACACAGACAACACGATGCCTCTCGAAGTGAGCCGCATCATCTTGTTGAGATCTGTCCAGGAACGTCTGTTACGAGCGAACCAGTGCGTTCGCTATCGGCAAGACTCCATCGATCTGGGCGAGCCAGATACGAGTCAGATTTGATGGTCGTATTGTGTAGCCACCAGTAAATGAGCCAAAAGCTGGAAGAAGAAGCGTTGTGCCGGTTGTTACAAAACAGCGGCATGTTAGCCGATCTCCACTGGTTCCCTTAATGGTAACGGTTGGATGAACATGGCCGGCAATCGTGAAGGAGTCAGGCTGTGCGTCGAAATGACTTTGGTGGTCATGGATAAATCGAAAAGGTGGTTCAATAATTTCTTTTTCGCACCGTTTGATGCCAATCTCATGAGGCCGGAACTTTTTTCCGAGGGATCGCTCGTGATTGCCGAGGACGAGGACGACTTCTGTATTATGCGATTGCCGAACCTGCTCGCAAAACACAGAAAACTCATCGAGCACGTGCTCTGTGCATCCCGAACGAGCATGAAACAAATCGCCTGCGATAAGAAGTCGGCGGGCATTGTATGTCTGTATGATGGCGGTGAGTCGCTGAAGGTCGCGTTGTGCTGATCCCTCAGGAATCGGCATGCCGGCGTGACGAAACGTTGCTGCTTTTCCGAGATGAATATCTGAGCAGACAACAGTCGATGTTTTTGGAAGAAATGCAGCTCGCCCGGGAAGCAGGACAATGTCTGCGTCAGTGGGAA
>ERZ802830.582-NODE-582-length-36627-cov-11.0218_pt1 | contig 36627 bp, 23 predicted proteins | sample MGYA00345654_ERZ802830 | MGnify/ENA primary metagenome ERZ802830 (study PRJEB30503, sample SAMEA104212375) | marine metagenome | biome: Westerlies Biome; feature: [SRF] surface water layer (ENVO:00010504) within the epipelagic zone...; material: water... | reverse complement strand
AAGGGGCAGAAGATGGAGAACTCTCAGATCCTCTGGACAGCCGCTCAACCAGAACCCAACCCATACAAGGAAGAGTGGCGTCATCTTGTTTCCGCAATTCTTTTGGACACTCCATACAATGAAGCTGTTCGTGGAGCTCAAGCGAGTCTTGTCACAGCGATGGGTCGTTTTGCTGCTCACACAGGAAAATCCATTACGTACGACGAGATGCTTGTCATGCCTGATGATATGACAGCAAGCGTAGTAGGCATGACTGAAAACTCCGTTGCGCCAGTGCTCGCCGACGGAAACGGTGTCTACCCAGTGCCAATGCCCGGAAAATATCGTTACGAATACCGCGACTAATTGCGCTGTTGAGGCCAATGACTATTTGTGCGTCAGTGATTGATTGCAGGCTGCTGTACGAAGGTCATCAAAAACGAGAGAGTTCATTGGCATAAAACGCGCATGGTTTTGTACGGGCTGAAACGTGTTTGTACAAAAACATTTCGTGTTTGTACAAAACCAAGTATGGCTTCTTTTGTTGGTCACATTTTCTAGCGCGTGACTCAATTTAGTTCTTGGTGACTGCTCACGACAGGAGTAGGATCGTGCCCATTGGGATGTGGGGGACTCGTATGCTTTTAGCTCATTGGTAGTTCGCGCACCCTTTGCTTTTATTTTTTGTATGCCATTGGAGGTGTGTCATGAGAGTTATGAAAAATGATTGTTTAGACGAATCGAAAAAAATTTCATCTGGGTTCACACTGATAGAACTGCTCGTTGTTATTGCGATCATTGGGGTGCTTGTCGGTCTTCTGCTTCCTGCTGTTCAGCAGGCAAGAGAAGCAGCTCGTCGAATGAGCTGTGTGAACACAATGAAACAGATAGGCTTGGCTTCGCACGGCGTGCTCGATGCAAAGAGATCGTTTCCGCATGCATACCGTAATGAAGTTATCAATAATCAGAGATATAGAGGCACGCTTTTCTTTTGGATCCTTCCTCACATGGAGCAAGGAAGTTTCTATACGCAGGCCTCACCGGATATGCATAAAAACAATCGTTTTCCGAACACTGAAGTACGGAACGGTCAGGCATTGCATCATGAAATGCCAACCTACTATTGCCCTTCAGACGTAACAAAAAATTATTTTAATAATGAAACGGTGAGTCCTCCTGCGTGGGCTCTTGCAAACTATCTCCTGAACTATCAACTCTTTGTTGGCGACTATGACGGAACAGAATATCGAGACCAGCCCCCTTGTGAAGATTCTGACGTGACAGATGGATTTTCTAATACGATTGCTTTTGTAGAGACCGTACGAAAGTGTGGTGGAAATGCCACGAACCTAGGCAGTGGGCAAGGTAATATCTGGACCCATGGTGACTGGAACGTGCAGTACCAGCCAATGTTTGGTGGTGGAAAAACCTATTCAACGGGAACCAATACCAATAGTTTGACTACTGGTATTGGCTCGGCGCCACAAAACAATCAGCAACGAGTTGGCTGTAACTGGAGGCGGAGGCCCGGAGCTTTACATACTGGGACAATGACCACCGGGTTTGCTGACGGCTCGGCGAAAAGCATCTCATTGCCAATTGATGGAAACGTCTGGTGGAATCTCGTGCAGCGTGGAGATGGGCAGGTTGTTGGCGACTACGAATAATTCCTGGCCAGATCAGGCTTGTCGAGTGGTCGTTACTGACCATTCGTCAAGCCATTCTTTACTTTTGCCTCGTGAACATCATTTACACGTACATCATCGAAAAGAGAACCAAAATGAGATTCGTAATATTAGCTCTAGCGTGCACTTCAATCATAGGTGGGGCGGGCTGCAGCCGTGAGGTACGATCAACGGTGAGTGGCAAAGTAGACTATGACGGCCAAATACTGAATTCCGGATACATACTGTTTCAAGTGAACTATCTGGTGACTAAGGGCGCTGAGATTGCGAGCGACGGAAGCTACGTGGTGGATGGTCTGCCCTTCGGGTCTGCTGCTGTGTCTATTTGTGTCGATGAGCCACCGCCACCAACACCTGAAGGAATAGAGCCAACAGCGATTCCTGGAACATACGAGGAAAACCCAGTATTGATTCCAAGGAAATATGATTCACTTGAGACATCAGGGATCCTGGTAGAGGTGGCTATGCCGGAACAGACATTTGATATTCACCTTGAGAAGCCAGAGAAGAAAAAGCGGAAGTAGTCGTGGTACTTAAAGGCATTTCGGGAGGAAAGTTTTAGATCAACTGCATATATTTTGTGGGGGGGGTCTGGGCAAGAGTTTCCCTAGTCATGAGGTATTGTTTTTTATGGGGTGCATTCATGTGCGCATTATGTGCCTTCGTGTCGCTCAGTCCATATTTTCAAAGGTGATGGTATGAAACAACAAAAACAACATTCTTCTGCCCTGAGCGTAAAACGAAATGCCGCGTTCACTTTGATTGAATTGCTTGTCGTGATTGCGATCATTGGGGTGCTGGTAGGTCTTTTGCTTCCTGCCGTTCAGCAGGCTCGTGAAGCAGCGCGCCGCGCTTCGTGTGTGAATAATCTGAAGCAGATTGGCGTTGGTTTGCATAATTTCAATAGTTCTCACGAGCATTTTCCATCCGGAGTCATGTGTGGTGGGTCAAGTCCTCCGGGTGGTACTGCGGTTGCGGAAATGGGGAAACACGGTGGGTGGGCATGGAGCGCATTCATATTGGATTTTTGTGATCATCAAAGTCTCGCAGACGACTTGCAAGTCGGGAAGTCGAGGGTGTGGCATGACAATCAGCAATCCGGTCGATCTTTGATCGGATTCTACCTCTGTCCGTCAGATGCCGCGCCTACTGAAAATAAAGAACGTGTGCGTTGGGTTGGTGCTGGAACGTCAGCAGGCACGTCAAACTATGTTGGGAATGCCGGAACGAAGCCAATTAAAAACACCGTTGGCGTGCCAAATTCACATTGTGCCCACGACGACTCGCCTGAAAACAAAGCAGCTGCACGAGACTATTACACGGGTGTTTTGTTCTCTCGTTCTTCAATCACCATGGCACAAATTACTGATGGCACCTCAAGCACGATTCTGGTTGGCGAGCGAGATTACTCGAGCAATCAGCATGGGGATCATGAAGCCAGTAACTGGATTGGAGCACTCGGAGCTGGCTGGCACACTGAACCCTTTCACTACAATTGGGTAACAATTTTTGATGAGGCCAATTCTAATCTGCAAATTAATGATTACGACGCAACCAATCCAACGAATACGCCTGACTGTTGGCCTACGAGTGGTTGCGGAAACCCCTATGGCGTAACAGATGCAGACTCGTGGAGCAGTCAGCATCCAGGCGGTGCCCAGTTTGTTTTATGTGACGGATCAGTTCGGTTTCTTATGGAAACAATTAGTGAATCTGTGTTTGCTGATCTGTGTAATCGCAGAGATGGGGATGTTCTTACGGAGTTTTAGGCTTTTGTGCACCGTTACGTACTGATGGAAAAGTCATAAATAGTCAATGGTTGAGAGACCAAAATCGAGGGTTGGGACGTGGTAATACAAGCAGGGGCCAAAAAGACCGCTCTCGTCTTCAGGGTTTGGAGAACAGTGGCGTGTGCTGTAGTAGCATTGGTTATTAGTGGCTGCTCTAGTAACCCTGCGAGCTATCCCGAAGTTGCAATCGTGGTTGGTACGGTCACTCTTGATGGGAAGCCACTGGAAGGTGCAACTATCACATTTGCACCGAATTCTGGTCGGTCGTCGAGTGGGGTGACTGATTCATCAGGCAGATACAGCCTGAACTATACAGGTTTGATTCGTGGTGCAATGTTGGGATCTCATCGAGTCATGATCAAGAAAATGGTAGAGGATAAGGCAGTCAGTCCGTCAAAAAGGGAACAATTCATGGATAAGGCTACAAACCTGATGCTCCAAGATGCGGGCTTGCCATTGACGACTGCTCCAAATGACAAGGAACCCCTGCCACTGAAGCCAACGATGATCAATGTGGTCGGTTCACAATACCGTGGGCCGGAAAGTATTCTTACTGCAGAAGTCGAGCCATATACGAATGAAATTGATTTCACTCTTGTAAAAGAATGAAACCGTTACTTTGGGTTATGGACGGCTGTGCAACGTTGGCAGAGATAGAGATAGCGCGGGTGTAGTAGGGGCACTGATCTCTCGCAATTTAAATCGACTTTATTCGAGCATGCCGTGAGATTGTCGCTGGCAAGCGGTGACGGCAAGATGATCTCAGGGACCGCACGCCTGTATCCATTTGTTTTGTAGTGCGTGGTGTATCAAAATGGTCTGATGGAGACGGAGCCGATACGGCTTGAGATTAGAGTTCTCAATAAGCGTCCTATTTCTTAGACTCTTTTTTATGAAAGCTCTGCTACCAGTTGCCGATGGCAACGAAGAAATTGAGTTCTGTGCACTCGTGGATGTACTGCGCCGAGCAAGTATTGACGTCACCGTGGCCAGTGTTGAAGCACGCGAGACGGTCGTGTTGCAAAAAGGACTCAGGGTCGTGCCGGATGCGAAGCTTGAAGATGTTGCTGATGAGGTCTGGGACGCGATTGTACTACCTGGTGGAGTACCTGGTGCCATGAATCTTGGAGCATCAGAATTGCTGAGGTCAACCATTCAGCGACATCATGCTGGTGGTGGTCTCCTTGGTGCGATCTGCCTTTCGCCTGCATTGGTGCTGAAGCCAGCTGGTGTTCTTGAACACGTAAAAAAGGTGACGGGGAATCCTTTGGCAATCAAGACGCCAGATCAAGCGTGGCCAGCGGATGCGTTTACAAAGTTGCTCGGCAGCGCATTTGATCCGAAGCTCCGAGTCTGTGTGGACCGGGAGAATAATATCGTGACGTCACAAACACCTGGAACAGCCGTTGAGTATGCATTGGCACTTGTTGAGTTACTTCAAGGCAAAAAAGTTGCGACTGAAATATCAGAGTATTTTCTTGTGAAAACGTAATGGTTTCACGGTGAGGCAATAGTCGGAGAGAGAAGTACGGTCAGAAGTAACTGGGTTTGGAGCAGTAGGGGGGGCAAATGATGAATTTCAATCGGTGTTGTGTGCTGACTCTCTTGTTGGCCTGCACGGGCAACAATGGTATCAAGGCAGCTGAACGACCAAATATTCTTTTTATTTTCAGTGATGATCAGAATTACAACACGCTTTCGTGCTATCCCGAATCACCGGACTGGGTGCAGACGCCACATATTGATTCACTTGCCGAGCAGGGTGTTCGGTTCGAACGGACATATCTAGGCGCCTGGTGCATGCCGTCACGAGCAAGTTTTCTCACGGGAAGGCTTCAGCACGGGGTGCAATCAATGCGAATGGTGGGGAAGTATCCAGGGAGCGAATACGATCCAGAACAGTGTCGATTCTGGCCTTCTGTTTTAAAAGGAAACGGATATCACACTGCACACATCGGAAAGTGGCACACCGGTATTGATACAGGCAATGGAAGAGACTGGGATCATCAGATTGTCTGGAATCGACCAGCTCATCCGGACAATGCGGGGAATTACTTTTACGACCAGATCGTCACATTCAACGGAAAAGACCGTCGTGTCGAGGGGTATTCAACCGACAACTACACCGATTGGGCCATTGACTACATTGAAGGAGAAAATCGCGATTTAGAGAAGCCGTGGTACCTGTGGCTCTGCTACGGAGCGATTCATGGTCCAACCACGCCGGCTGAACGTCACGATGGAGAATTGAAGGGAAAAGAATCCGATGTCCCGGCGGACATCTTCGGGCCCTGGCCAGACAAGCCACAGTACCTTGAGAAAACAAGTTCCTGGCAAGAGGGGCCTGACGGAAAAGCATACCGACAAAAGAAAAAATTAAAGAAGAGTAACTTCAATACAAATACAGCAGGGCAGGGGTACCAAGACTGGGTTCAGCAGTACAACGAATGCGTGATGGCGATCGATGAAGGAGTCGGTCGTGTAATAGAAACGCTTCGTCATACAGGGCAGCTTGAAAATACGCTTATTGTTTATGCTGCAGATCAAGGGTTTGCCTTGGGCCAGCATGGCATGAATAACAAAGTTGCACCCTATGACGCTGCAGTGGCCTCTCCGCTGATTGTCTCGCATCCTGCAACGCTGCCGAAGGGAAAGGTGTGTTCACATCCTGTGAACGCACCTGACGTGGTCAGGTTTTTCTGTACGACTGCTGGCGTTGAAGTTCCTTGGCGTACTGACGGTCGAGATATTCGTCCATTGCTTACTGATCCAGAGAATGCCAAATGGGATCGTCCAATGATTATGACGCATACAGGGAGACGGTACGGCAGTAATACTGATTCACAGCCAGATACAGAGGCTCTCTATCAGGTCGGAAATATTCCCTGGTACGTCTTGCTACGTGATGGGAAATATAAATATGTGCGGTATCTTGTGGAGGGAGAAGTTGAAGAACTCTACGATCTCGAAGCTGACCCGGAAGAGTTAATAAATCTTGCGATCGAAGAAGCATCTCTGCCACTGCTTGGCGCACTTCGGCAGAAAGCAGTTGATGAATTGCGTCGAACACATGCTGGATTTGTTGACACCATGCCGCAGACAGCTGCAATGAAGAAGGGTGGTTGAGGTATGAAAAAAATACTGAGTGAAAGTGTGCGGTTCAAACGACATCGTAGTTCCATAATTCTGCATCTGTTGCCCATTTCCTTCATTTTCATTGTGTGGAGTGTCGTTGCACTCTCGCCCGGACTGTGCGCGGCTGCTGATGAACGTGGCAATCCGTTTGTCGTGTACGCAGTCGACGGGTCGGGCGAGCAGTTGCTGCACATAACAGTGCGACCAAACGGTAATCAGGTTCAGGTTCTGCAGGAGGGCGTCCTCGCCATGCCGGGAAAGCCCCGCGGCATTGCCAAGCATCCTACGCAGCCATCCATTATCGTGACGCTTCTGGGGAAAGGAGCAGAAAGTCCTCGTGCTGTGACCATTGGGAATAACGGTGATGGCAAGCTTTCTATTGTTGGCGTCTCAGAATTACAAGATTCGACAGGCTATACAAGTCTTGATCGCACCGGAGGATATTTCCTGACATCGTCATATCACGATGGGCATTTTGATGTGTACCGGGTGAAGCCCAATGGTGTGGTTGGTGATCGGGTAAGTCATCAACAGGTGGCAGAGAAGTATGCCCACAGTGTGCTGACAACTCCTGACAACAGATTTGTGTACGTGCCATGTGTCAAAGAATTCAATGCGATTTATCAGTACGCTTTTGATGGACAGACGGGCAGTGTTCTGCCGCTCGAGCCTTTTGATGCAAAGCCACCCCACATGTTTGGACCACGGCATATCGCCTACCATCCAGATCTGCCGTATGTGTACTTCAGTAACGAGCAGCAACTTGGGGTCAGTGCGTACCGTATTGAAAAAGACGGTCAGCTTGCGGCTCTCCAACATGCGACAACGATCCCCCGCCGAGGACCCTACACGGCAGGTGTACGGGGCATGCATGCAAGTGATATTGCTATGACAGGAGACGGAAAATTTCTCTTTCTTGCATTACGAGACTTTGTCGGTGACGAAGACAGTGTTTTTGCATTTCGGGTTGCTGAGGATGGCAGGCTTAGCCTTGTATCAAGAAAACGAGTGGGGAATATTCCCTGGTGTTTACGTGTTTCGCCGAGTGACTCGTATCTTCTTGTGAGTGAGTCAGGTGATGAGGCACTTGCTGTGTTACCGATTCAGCAAAATGGTTCACTTGGCGATGCAGTCCGAATGGACTGGGGAGCTGAGGTTCGTCATATGGTTATCCAGCCGTTGTCTGAGAAATAACATTTGTCTTTTGGAGGCTCGAATGTCCCGAGTAAGAGTAATCGTTCTGATCGTGTTTTGTACTGTGCTTGGTGGCGTCTCTTTTTCTGGACGAAGTGCGGTTCAAGCTCACGAGGATACTGGCAGTGGCCGAAAGAATGTCGCTAGTCAAAACGTAGGTAGTGATGGTGGAATAAGTTCGCCTCAGCCTGATGTGGTCCCGCAGATTGCAGAATGTACTAATTTGCTTTTTGATGCAGACTTTTCCGAGGGCGGGGTTCCAGAGGAATGGATACCTTTACACGGTACGCAATGGGCTGTCGTTGAGGGAGTGCTCCAAGGGCGACCATCGACTAACGAATTTCAGCAGAAGCGCGTCGCGGCAGGTAATAGCAGTCATAGCGGGAAGACGCCGAGCAGTCGGCTTCTGGTCCCTGTTGACGACTGTGTCATGCTCTTTCAATTTAAACTCACTGACGGCCTGTCGGGTGCCCATTTTGGTTTTAATGATGGGTCATTCAAGACAGGAACAGGGCATGTGTGTCGATTTATAGTTTCGACACGGAAGGGACAGTCTCTAGTTAAAGATAGAAATGTCACTGTCGATGGTGATAAAGATGAGACGTTGGTGACTGATAGTTTCAATATGAAAGCTGACGCTTGGTACTGGATGATGCTTGAGATTGTTGGCGATGAAATGGTGGCTCAGGTGTCAGGTGGGCCGATTCTTCGTGCCAAGCATCCGCGGTTTAATATCCCGAAGGACCAAATCAATCTGCCAACACGCGGTGGTGGTGTTGTGCTTTATGACAATGTGAGGATATGGAACGCAGTACGGAAAAAGTAATTCCGCCTCACTCGACAGTATTCAAATCAGATTGCACATGTCGGCTGAACCATTCCTCTGCACCTGCAAGCAACTGACCCGGTACTAGTTCATCACCGGGACCTGTTCCGACTGCTGTTCGTTGAGCTTTTCATCGTGCGTGGTGTTGTCTGCTGCCGACGATTCAAGGCGTTCCTTATTAACTTCGTCTTGTCGCGTGAACTGAGCTTCAAGCGATTGTGGGCTTCCCATAACGAACTTCATCGCAAGGCTGCGATAGGATTTCGTAATAATAAGGTCATCATAGAATTCAGGGGCGATTTCACGGAGTCTTCCAAGTCGACTCCACGGAATGCCCATCAGGTCATGATGTTCAAGATGAAGCCCAAAATTAAAATACAACCAGTTCGACCAGCCGTAAAGCGAGGAAGAGGGTTGGTACGTGCTGCTTCCATGAAAGTGTGAATTACTGAGGATAATTCCAAAGTTATGTGGGTGCAGAAATCCGGTTGCGAAAAGTTGAGATGCCAGCAAAAAGACAACTGCTTTCCAGCCGCCGGCAGCAAAGAGGCCAACAGTCATGAGGATCGAAAGCGTTGGGTAGACAACGGCCCAGCGTTTCAGCTTATAGTTTTCGTATCCCGAAATAAGATGTTCATCAGCAAGAATAGAAAGCGCCTTTGGGCCTGGATCCAGTTTGCCGCGAAGAAGGGACTCAAATGTGTAGACACCAAGCCCGAGTATTGATCGGAAAAACTGGAGAACAAGCATGACGAGGGCATACGGCATACCAACGGGTGAAAAGAGGGCACAGCAGAATCGGTAGATTGGTCCTTCTGTAAAGAACTGCAGGTACCGATGTTGTCGTGTGAGAAGAAAAGCAGTTCGACGACGTGTGATAAAGTCTTTCTTCGCACCAAGGTCATTATGGTGCACGTGGTGTTCAATCCACCATGCATGGTGAGCAGACATGAACATGGGAAGCGTAGTAAATGTAAAGAGCCAGCGGTTTGGTGTCGTCTTCTTGAAAACAAGGTTGTGATTGCACTCATGTGCAAGTTGAAACAGATTGACGTCAATCCACGATCCAATTGCCCAAGCAGCCAGAAGCATGACCCACCATGGCTGGCCGCTCAGGCCAACGGCCAAAGCGATTTGAGCCGAAGCAAATGCGATACACCAAAACGCAGTGCTTGGCGTGTTACCAAAGAGGCTTTTGATTTCTGGATGGTTGCGAATCATCCGCTTTGCTCGATCGCGGTGCCAGATGGCATCGGGTTTGTCAGAGTCACCGACTCGATCACTTATGTCAATTTCATAGCCAGGGAACATTGGCGTTGGGGTTCCAAGAATGCGTGGGTGAAACCCAACTTTTTTGTGCGCTGGTGCGTCGGCAGGAAATAACACGGAATCAGTCTCCTCGGAAACGTCAGTCAGAAGTCATTTCAATGTACCGGTTCTGAAGGAAATTTCGAGTGTTTTGGCCTGATTTCGTGTTCCTTTTTTGCACGAAAATACCGATGTATTGGTACAAGTGGCAAAGTTGCCGGTCGAGCGATCTGCATTCAGCGAGGTCCTGGGTAATTGATACGATCGGCACTCTTCGCCTCACCTGGGGCGATGCCACGTGGCGTTCCAATTCTTAATGATTCACCATTGATTCGATCAAATGTGTCAGGGGTAAGCTTTTGGGGAACCGTGTCACCAGTTTCCTGCTTCCACTGCTTCAAAATGGCAGCTAGTTTCTTCTCGACCTCGGTGTACTGTGCACTGCCTGCTAGATTGTGCAACTGTTCTGGGTCGTTGCGAACATCATAAAACTCGGCGGCAGGTCGAGGCGCAAGGAATACGTCCTGCTGTGCAGTGGTAAGTGTTCCTTGTTCTTTTTTGGTCCGTAAGGAACTGTGAGATGCGGACCGTACGGAGTCTGCTGGCCCTTGCCATGGTAGGTGGGGTCGCCTGTTAATGAGATACAGGAACCTGTTGTCACGAATGCTGCGTCCATAGGCTTCGTAGTCGTGCCAGTTATGTTCGGAGAACGCGTAGCGACGGACGGTCACTTCTGGATCATCAAACAGTGGCAGGAGGCTGACTCCCTGCATCGTCTTCGGTGCAGGGACACCTGCGGCTGCAAGAACCGTTGGAGCCAGGTCAATGACGCTTGTCAGACTCCTTGTAGGCTGACCAGCTGATTTAATCCCAGTGGGCCAATGTGCAACGAGCGCTGTCTTCATCCCGCTATCGTGCAGGCGAGTCTTGGCTCGCGGAAATGGGCGTCCGTTGTCGGCGAGGACAAAGATCAGTGTGTTGTCGAGTACGCCTTGATCCTTCAATTCAGCAATGGTGAGTCCGATGAAGTAATCGAATCGGGTGACCTCATTGTGGTATGACGCCAGGTCGTCGCGGGTTGCGTCATCGTCGACCAGAAAAGGTGGAACGGTGACCGTGTTCTTCTTATGCTTTGAGCCAAATGCGTCTCGCCACTGCCTATCGGCATCCCAGCCACGATGAGCGTCGTACGCAGCGAACCAGAAGAAAAAGGGCTTGCCCTTGGGACGATCTCTGGTGAGTTTCACCCAGTTCGCGTGACCGCCTGAGTTGTCTTTGTCTTTGCCGCTATCTTTGTGATCCCACGTTTTTTCAGGAGCGGTGTTACCCTTTGGTGGATCGTCCTGTGGCATGTGGTCTTTACCCGAGAGGGCTGTGTAGTAGCCTGCCGTCCGTAACAGGGATGGAAACTTCACCAAGTGCCACGACAGCGGCCGATGAAGCTCACTCGCACCCCCGTTGTTGTGTGGGAAACGTCCCGTGATGATGCTGCAGCGACTTGGACTGCAGCTACTTGCGGTCAGATAGGCATTGTCGAATCGACGTCCATGCGCCGCCAGCGCATCAATGTTGGGTGTGCGGGCCGTCTGGCTACCATAACAGCCATAGTCGTTCCAGCTGACATCGTCAGCGATAAAAAAGATGACGTTTGGTTTTTCAGCTGCGAATAAGGCGGCAGGAAGGAGGGTAATGGCGACTGCGAAGATTCGGTGCATGACGTGCTTCCAATAAAAGAAGGCTACTTGAAAATTCTAACTATACCCTAAGACTAGTTCTTCTGGCAGCATGTCTCGCCGAATGAGTACTTGCTCGTCTGTGACAGTAAGGATGTATTCAAAATCGACCCGGCGATTTGATTGACCGCGCGCGGCACGTTCGATACCAAAGACAACAACGGAGGGAATGTGTATTCCTTTACCAGGAATTTATTGGAAGAAGCTCAAGGAGAAAGGTGAGCGTCTACTTCTTGCCCACGCAGTACACAGCCTTGGTTGAACGCAAGATGATACGGCCCTGATCAAAGGCCGGAGTTGCATTAAATTGTTCTTCACCATCACCAAGAAGGTTTTCAGCAAGAATAGTATGCTCGGGCTTTGCTGCCATCACCACGCATGTGCCATCTCGGAGTTGTGCATAGAGTCGGCCATCTCCGAGTACAACGGATGCGTAAACACGGTCACGAGATTCATAGCGTTCCCGGAAAAGCGTACTTCCGTCTTCTGCATTTAAGCATTGGGCCATTCCCTTGTCGTGTGACCAGAATAAGTAGCCGTTGTGAAACAAGGGGGTTGTCACGTTCGCACCCACAGTCACTTCCCAAAGTTTATGGGTCTCTGTCACGTCACCCCGGCCGCCAGCTTTGACAGCGATTGTTCGATTCTGTCTGCCGCCGGAGCAGTACAGAATGTCATCAACAACAACGATGCCAGGCACGACGTAATCGGGAATCCCTTGGCATGTCCAGAGAACCTCTCCAGTTTTTGGGTCGTATCCGCGGATGAGTTCCTTATGGTGCATGACAAGTTCGGGTGTTCCATTCTTGGGCGTGACAATCGTGGGTGTCGTCCATGCTTTGTTGATGTCTTCAACCTTCCAGGCAATTTCCCCCGTATGTTTATTAATGGCAACGAGTGCTTGTGACTCAATAGCAGCGTTGATATACACCAGGTCTCCGTAGACAATGGGTGAGGCCGCTGCCCCGAAGCCGGCAACACCCGTGCCGATACTCGTTCGCCAGACCTCTTTCCCATCAAGTGAACAGCAGACCACGCCAGATGGACCAAAGGCAGCATAGATTTTTTCACCATCTGTGCAGGGCGTAGGCGAGGCATAGCCGTGATCAGCAACACGAGGCGTCGCTTCCTGTTCCTCAGGGGAAGGGGTAAGCGTGAGTGTCCACTGCGGGCTGCCATCATTTCGAGCAATTGCAATGATGTGGAGTTTCAGGCTGTCACGTTCTCCCGGATCGTCAAGCTTCTCTCCATAGCCGCTATATCCTGTGAACACAATCAAGTCCTTCACAAGAATTGGACAACTCGAACCACGAGCAGCGGGAGTCTTCCAGACAAGGTTCTTCTCGTTTGACCAGTGCACCGGTAGGGCACCGGTGTTCTCGGCGACTCCAGTACCATTTGGGCCACGAAACCGCCCCCATGATTCTGCGAATATATCCGTAGAGGTCATGACGCATAGTACGTACAGAGCGGCAGTAGCCCATTTACGTAGTGGGCCACGGAATTCATGATTGCGCATCTGCTGGTCTGCTTTCTAACTAGCTCATCAATTCTGGAATCACACTTCCATCTCGTACGATCATAACTGGTCGACCGGTACTCGTGTGGTATTCCTTCGTTGGATCAATGCCAAGCAGACTGTAATAGGTTGCTGCAACATCATCAGGAGAATGGCCATCGTGTCGAGGACCACTTGCAGTGTCATCAGTCTCTCCGAGAACTCTCCCGCCGGAGATGCCACCACCTGCCATCAGCATAAACATGGCTCTGGCGTAATGATCTCGTCCATTCCGTGTTGTGTTAATTTTTGGTGTTCGGCCAAATTCACCAGTAACGAGCACTGCCGTTGAGTCCAGAAGACCCTTCTGCTCAAGACCCGTGAACAAGGCTGATAAGCCTTCATCGAGTGGTGGTAGTTGTTTGTTTTTAAGTGCATTCCAGTTGTCACGGTGAGTGTCCCATCCACCGTACGAGATAGTAACAAATGGCACTCCATGTTCGACGAGCCGCGTCGCTAACAGACAGCTCTGCCCAAACTTCGTTTCGCCAAAGGGTGCTGCAAAGCTTGAACTCTCACGGTTTGTGTCAAAGGCCACTTTTGCCATGGGCGAAGTAATGATTTTGTGGGCCTGCTCTGTAAATCTGTCGAGGCCTTCAACAAGTTGGTTCTTGTCTTCGATGGCATGGAAGCGTTGGTCGAGATCTTCAAGAAGCATTTGGCGGCGTTCGACATCACTGACAGTAAGGCTGCCATCGAGCGTCATGCCACGAACACTGAAAGGCATGCCAGGCGTTGGAGTTTTTCCTGTGGCGAGGGCTGCATACTTCACGCCAAGGTAGCCGGTCCCACCTTGGTTGTTTTTTGGAATCGCAACATTGTGCGGCAGTTCCATCGGTCCCCCAAGTTCGCGGCTGACAACGGCTCCGTAGCCAGGGAATTCAAGAGACGGAATTGGGCGATTGCCAGTGTTGACATACTCCTGCCCGAGTTTGTGGGCAGCGAGCGAGTGCGTGATACCTCGCAGGATGACGTACTTGTCCATGCACTGTGCAAGCTTCGGCAGATGCTCACTGATCTGGATGCCAGGAACAGATGTCTTGATAGCGCTAAACTCACCACGGTATTCAGACGGTGCATCTGGCTTTGGGTCAAACGTGTCCATGTGGGATGGACCGCCAGGGAGGTTAATGAAAATGGCAGCTTTTGCACCCTTTGGCCGGGCCGATGCGGCGTGCGTCCATCGCAGGTAATTCGATAGGGAAAGGCCACCAGCCCCGAGTGCCCCAAGTTTCAAAAAGTCTCTGCGAACAACACCGTCACAAGTTCGATGAAGAGCCATAATATTTCTCCAAGTAATACGTTTTTTGATTCTTTGTGGCGAAGACGCCAGGATTAATGATTTAGAGCAAATTCTTTTGTGTTGAGTAAGGCCCAAAGAATGTCACGAATTCCATCTTTAGCAGTCGGTGATTCTTTGAGGTACGCGATTGATCGATCGATCTCCCGATCAGTTGGGCGTCGAACAAGTGTCCGCAAATAAGCGCTGTCAAGAATGTCACGCACGTGGTTTTCATTTTGTGCAACCCATTCCGATACAGGGCCGTCAAAGACATTGCCGGCTTTTGGTTCTTTCATTGCCGCTTCTTTTGCTGCAAGTGCTTTCTTGATTGATTTGATTGTGGACTTGTTGTTTTTCTTGAGGTGGTATTCCAATTTTTTGTTGAGCTGCGCAACTTCATTTGCAAGCCTTTGCTTTTGCTCCAGCCGTAGTTTTTCAGCAGCGGGGTCGCTGAAATCCGGAAGTGTTTTTGTGAGTTCATCAAGCCAACTGCCACGACGGCTAATGGAGTCAAGCATCTCTTTGTCGTTCTGAAGAAAGACTGTCTGAAGCAGGCTCGGCTCCATGGAACGGTCACAATCACAATTGCTTTCGCGTGTTGACTGGCCAAAAATTTCAAGAGCGTAATTGTTGTTGTAGGATCCGACAGATGTGTCGGCTATTGCCCGCTTTTCAACGAGCGAACATAGTTCCATTGCTTCACGATCGCCCGCGGTTGCTGTTCGGACCGCATCGTAGATAACTTCAGCCGGGATTCTTCGAGCAACCGCTCGGCCGAAGTTTCTATCGTCATGCAGGTTCGTGGTGTTGGGTTTCCAGCCACGCTGGTAGGTTTCACTCTTGCAAATTTCACGATGCAGCCACTTCATGTCGAAGTTGTGTTCTCGAAAGCCCTCAGCAAGGTAGTTAAGCAATTCAGGGTTGCTTGGAGGGTTTGCCAGGCTGAGGTCGTCTGGTGGTTCAACGATGCCGACGTTGAAGTACGATGACCAGACTCGATTCACGATTGATTGTGCAAAGTATGGATTCGAATCATCAAGCATCCAGGCCATAAGAATCTCACGCGGGTCCTCAATCTCTTCCAGCTTCATTTCCTTGCCACCAAGGACTGTTGCTGTGCGGCCCATGAGGAATCTTTCAAGCTGTTCCTTTCTCCTTGGCTTAATGTCTTCTGCCTTAATCTGGGCCATCAGCCCATCGATTTTTTCCTTGTCAAGCGGTGCCTTTGCCGGAGTCACAATGACCTCACCAAAAGGAACGGTTTTTCCTTTCTGAGCAAGTTTTGCGAGTGCCACGTAGAGCTTGTTTCCCTTTAAATCCTTGTCGTTTATGTCGATGCCAAGGGTAACAAGCATTTCCTTGTAGGCTTTTTGGTTTTCTTTACCAGAACCTTTGCTGGCATACGCAACGCGTGTGAAGAAATTTTTAAAGCGATCGAAGTCGTCTTTCGTCCACTGATCGAAAGGGTGCTTATGGCATTGCGCACACTGGATGCGGACGCCTAAGAATGTATACGCAAATCCAAGCGCCTGTTCCTCTGGCTTCCGAAAGTTTTGTCGAGTCCAGAAGTAGGGGAGATATGGTTGATCACCAAATGAGGCACCATCCTCATTTGTAAGGTAATGGCTCATTCGCTCGCTGTACGCTGTAAACGATTCTCCCTCAAGCCTGCTTTTGGCAAGAACAATACCTGTCACAATTTCATCATAAGGTAGGTTTTCGGCTACTTTCGTGTGCATCCATTCGTACCAAAACCGGGAGGCTCCTTGCCGTCGCTCGGGCCCGTTGTTGCCTTGATTACGATCATTGTTTCCGGTCCAGTCACAGAGTTTGGTTGCCCACCAGGCGGCATATCCAGGTCGCTCAAGTAATTCTTCGACTTTCGCACTTCGCTTGTTTGGAGACGTATCACTCAAGAACGCTTCTGTTTCTGTAACTGGAGGGAGTGTCCCGGTGATATCGAGCGATGCCCTACGCAGGAATTCACCATCGCTACATAAGTCTGAAGGTATTTCACCAAGCTTTTGTAGCTTCATCGCAACGAGTTCATCAATCGGCGTCGGTGTCTTGATGTCAGGATACTCAGAGCCTGTCTTGTCGGAGACAGGAAAGATCACAGGAACGGGTACCACGCCGTTGTCATAAAAGGCAACGACATGACTGTCACCAGGACCTTTTGCTGTAACAAACCCATGCTCATCAATGTCAGCAATCTGATCATTATTGGTACGAAACCTGCACAAAGGCGTAACGTCTTCATGCGTTCCGTCTGACCATACTGCTGTTGCCTTCAGTTGCCACGTCTGACCTTTTTTCTGAGCAACAATTTCAGCAGGTGAAACGTCTAGCCGAACAAATACCGCGTCATCGTCGCTGACTCCCTGAGCGCCGTGTTCGATCCACTGTTTGAGAACAGCGAGTTGCCAACTGTCAGGATCAAGGATCTGGCCACCACCGTGGTCAACCTGCTCAAGAGGTTTCTGGAGAAAGAGGCTGGCTTCTAAGTTGTCGATATTGACGCGAGGGTCTTCACCCTGCAGGAGGTTCTCGTGGTCTGCCTTAAAGTCATAGCCAAAGAGTGAAAGCCGGAAATCACCTTGGCCTTGAAAGGAGCCATGACACGCTCTGCCGTTACAACCAAGTCGACCCATGAGTGGGACGACATGTCGGCGAAAGTCGGGAGATTCTGATCCACTCTCGGCTGCAGAGGAAAAGCGATCGTCAATTCGTGAAACATGAGTTTCGTCTGCTGCGCGTGCCAGCGGCGACAGAAGGCAGGACGCCACTGCAACGAGCAAAAAACTGGTGTGGAGGTAACGCTGATTCATGTTTTGTCTCTTCAGGAACACCGTTCTGGACACAGGACGAACTAAGTACAAACCCCTTACTACTTATACATCTATGTCTGACCCACTAAAATCTTAATATCTTCTTCAGATTCGTCATATTCCATTCATATTTCTGGGTAAAACAGGCAAAAAGCCTTTGTAGAGCCCCTGCCATGGGTGGTCCGGTTGTGAGTACATCGCCTTTTGAAGATCGCATGTTTTAGCTGGGCCAAACCGCCACCTGTTCAACATACTCACCGGTCGCCGTGGAAGCTGGTAGCGCTCTGCAAGTACATTGTTTTTTTATGCACATAAATTTTGCCAAGACTCTACGAAGGAGTTTCGGTGCAATGCAAAAAGGAGGTACAATCTTCAGAAGGTGGGCGGCCTTCAGAAGGTGAGTGGCCACTGATCACAATTTGTGTACCCCTGCGGAAAGATGAGAAGGCCATGTCCACACTTTGGCGTTGCTGGTTTATTTCTTTAACAGCATTCTTTGGTGTCTTTTTTTTATGTGCCCATGATGTCTGTGCAGATGACCGTCCAAATATTCTTGTAATTTGGGGAGACGACGTCGGTATGTGGAACATCAGCCACAACAACAACGGCATGATGGGTTACGAAACCCCAAACATTGATCGAATTGCACGTGAGGGGATTTCATTTACTGATTACTACGGGCAACAAAGCTGCACGGCCGGCCGGGCGGCATTTATGGGCGGCAATGTCCCACTTCGAACAGGCATGACAAAAGTTGGCCTGCCTGGAGCCAAAGAAGGCTGGCAGACAAGTGATGCGACTATTGCTGCTGTCCTCAAGGAGCAGGGGTACGCAACTGGTCAGTTTGGAAAAAACCATTTTGGCGACCGTGATGAACATCTGCCAACGAATAACGGTTTCGATGAATTTTTTGGCAATCTGTATCATTTGAATGCTGAAGAAGAACCAGAGAACAGGGACTATCCTAATGACCTTGTCATGCCAAGTGGGAAAACTTTTCAGGAACAATATGGGCCCCGAGGCGTCCTCAAGTGTCGCGCGAATCCTGACGGTACGCAGACAATTGAAAACACCGGTCCGTTGACGAAGAAGCGAATGGAAACGATTGATGAAGAAACGGTTCTAGCAGCCAAGAATTTTGTCAAAAGGCAGGCGGCCGGGGGCAAACCATTTTTCTGTTGGTGGAATGCTACACGAATGCACTTTCGAACTCATGTGAAGAAAGAGCATGCCGGTCTTTCCGGCCCAACAGGGAATGAATATCACGATGGTATGGTGGAGCATGACATGCAGGTAGGTGAATTACTGGATCACCTTGATGAGCTCGGTCTTGCTGAAAATACCATTGTTATGTATTCCACCGACAATGGGCCACACTTCAACACCTGGCCCGATTCAGCGACGACACCCTTCCGAAGCGAAAAAAACAGCAATTGGGAAGGAGCCTATCGCGTTCCAGCATTCGTGCGGTGGCCGAAACATTTTCCTGCCGGTGTGACGCTCAATGGTATTGTGGCCCACGAAGATTGGCTGCCGACATTCGCAGCCGTTGCCGGTGAAGCTGGTATCAAAGAGAAACTCAAGAAGGGGATAATGTTAAATGGTCGTACATACCGCAACTACATTGATGGCCACAATCAGCTTCAGTACCTAATGGGTAAGACATCAGAATCGTCGCGAAAAGAATTCATGTATGTGAATGACGATGGTCAGGTAGTGGCCTTGAGGCTTGGGCAGTGGAAGGGTGTATTTCTAGAGAATAGAGGACAGGGGTTTGGTGTCTGGCGAGAACCTTTTACCGAGTTGCGAGTGCCGTTATTGTTTAATCTGCGGCGTGATCCGTTTGAAAAGGCGCAGCACAACAGCAATACCTATGATGACTGGTTTATTAATCGAGTGTTTGTCCTCGTTCCCATGCAGCAGTATGTTGCCCAGTTCTTACAAACGCTCGCGGAATATCCACCAAGCCAAACACCTGGTTCGTTTAATCTGAAAAAAGTCATGGATCAAATTCAGGCTGCAAATAAAGGCAGCTAAAACACGAGGAACCGTATTTATGAAAAACACTATTTTTATCTTTGCCCTCATGAGCATCTTGATGTGTGGTCTTGAGGCATTTGCCATTGGGCTGAATGAGCCAGTCCCTGCTTTTGAGGCAACTGACGACGAGGGCAAGGTATGGAAATCAACGGACCACATTGGCAAAAAGATGGTGGTTCTGTATTTCTATCCGGCAGATATGACAGGTGGGTGCACAGCCCAGGCATGTGGGTACCGAGACAGAATGGAAAGGTTTTCAAAGCTTAACGCAGAAGTAATTGGAGTAAGCGGTGATACGGTAAAGAATCACCAGGTTTTCAAAAAAGCCCATCAGTTGAACTTCACGCTACTTGCGGATACAGATGGAAAGATTGCGGAACTTTTCGGAGTGCCCGTTTCTCGAGGTGAAAAGACCGTTACAAAGTCAATCGATGGTGTTGATGTTGATCTGACACGGACTGCAACGGCAAAACGATGGACATTTGTCATTGATCGTAATGGCAAGGTTGTTCATCGAGATGACAGTGTTCGAGCAAAGTCCGATCCAGATGCAGTTGAAATGTTTATCCAAGCGGTGGAGTGACGAAGTGCCTGTCGCATCATGAATAGTCTAATTACAAGTCTCTGTTTCGTGGCAGTGTGTGCGATACGTTTGTTCGGTGGGGCGACCGCCACTGCGGATGACACGAAGCCTGCATGGCTCCTGCCGCAGACGCGAGCTCAGGCTTTCCTGAAGCGAAGTGAGACAAATCTCTTCCCTGATTTCTATACAGCACCGTCACTGCCGTTTGTCACTCATCCCCGGGAGCATATTGATAGGTTTGAGATTGGGACGATGTCGGCCAATGACGCGCAGATTATTCTTGACCATCATCATGCTCAAAATCCAGCTGCTGTTTTTCTCATCCGAGTGACAGGGACTCTTCGGATTACGGACGCTCCCTTGTCGCCGCACGGCAGGACATGCTTTGTGTTCGAAGAAAGTTCACAACTTGTTGCAACTTCGAACTGCACCGCCACTTCTCTCCTGACGATTCAAGATAAAGGATATATCAGTATTACGGGGGCCATTGACCCACGGAAACCAAGACGGCTGCCAGTCGACGCACTGTTTTTTGGCAATCAGGCTGTAGATGTTGGGATTCTCATTCAGAACAGCGGGAAGATTCATCTCGATCAGGTGTCAATTGCCGGGTGTCGTGAAGATGGTGTCCGCGTTATTGGTCGGGGTGTTGAGCGATATGACGAACCTGTGTCGTTGACTCGGTCTGTAATTTCGGAGTGTCAAGGGAATGGCGTTGTCGTGAGCCAGTCTCCCGCCTGTATTGTGCTCGATAGTAAAATTACTTCGGCTGGCCGTGCTGCGATAGTTCTCGATTCTCCTTCGTCAGTCGTTGCAAATACTCTTTGTGAAGCAAGTGGAGCCGGGATTGTTATCCACTCAGCAGGCGCGCTGCTTGTGCGTAATCAAGTATTTCGCAATGTCACCGGCGTTCTCCTCGCCAGCGATTCAGAGTATTCGCTGGTATATGAGAATATAATCCGTGACAACGAGACTGGGATTGTGTTCGACGGAAAAGAAGCGACGGTGGGGTGGAATACATTTGGAAATCGAAACGAGGTGCAGGTAGGTGGATCCCGCAATATTCTCTGCTCGAATCATGGTGTGTCAGCTGATGCAGTAAGTGGGTCGGGCGTCGCATACTTCAAGCCACCAACGGCTTCAAACTTTCATGACGATCCTGTTGTCTGGAGGAGTGGCTCGGAGAACGCAAAACCTCTGATTCGCCGTCAGGTCGTCATTGAAGCAGGTCAGGAGGAAGTTGATACGCGCGAAGTTAACCGGAAGCTTGAGGAAGAACGGTTGGCTCATCCAGATGCGGTTCTTGTTGTCTTTATGCAAGGTGCGTTTGTGAATCGATCTCAAGAAGGGCTTTCACTTCCAGATAATACATGTGTGATTCTTGATGGAAAAATTATCAATAGATATGAAGCAAAGGATGCAGATTTATTTGAATTGGTTTCCATGAAGGGAAAGGGCTGCAATTCATTTTCGGGCGGTCAAATTATTTCAGATCAAAAAGTGTTTTCTGCAGTGAGTGGAGCGGACGCAAAGAATGCATTGCTGCTCGAAGGCGTGAGTATTGACCTACATTCTGAACATGGTGGTGTTGGCAGTAACTCAGTGAACGCCGTGAGTTCCAAGAAGCACTACGGGCCATTTGTCGTTCGTGGCTGTGATATTCGTGACCCAGGCCATCGAGGCATTTGGGCGCATGTGTCAAAACGTGTCTATGCACTTGGAAACGTCTGTTCTGCGGGTGGTTTTTCAATCGATTTTGATGCGTACTGTTTTCATAGCGCGGCTATCTTTAACACGGTCACCCGTAACACGTACCACTCAGGGATCTTTTTTGAGGAATGCGTGAAATCAAACACGGCTTTTGCAAATTTCTGTGAAAAGAATCCTGCGAATGGGATCTGCATGTGGACAGAGAACGTTCAGGGCAAAACAGAGAAAAACGTTGTGGCGTGTAATGTGATTCGAGGAGACGTGCAAATGGAAGCCAATCGAAGTGGGCTTTCACTTGGTGGTAGAGCAGCTGATCGAACCACGGAGAATAATTATTTTTTTAACAACAGACTCGAAAATCTAAATGGGCGATCAGCCATTCTGATTAAAAAGTATGCTCGTGATAATTATGTTTCTCAGAGTAATATTGGCGGTAATGACGTGGATATCCGGAACTGGACTATCAAGCCAGAAACAAATGGCTTTCATGACAATTCGGGATTTCATAGTCCGGATGTTCAGTAGGTGGTTTCGAGCCCGTCTGTTCTGTAATACGATGAGCATCACATTGTAAGGGCTCTTGTTTGAGGAGATGGAAGCATGAAACAGATTCAATTGTACTTAATTGCAACCACGGTATTCTGCATCGCATCTGTTTTCAACAGCCAACCGCGGCTGGCTATTGCCCAGCAACCAAAAGGTATGCAATGGGCACTTAATCAGATGGATGATGACAACGATGGAGCCATCAGTCGCAGCGAGGCGAAGTGGCGAATGCAAGCCAATTTCGACCGTATCGATCAGGACGGAAATGGACGTCTCGACGGAGAAGAACTCTCGCAGTTATTTGAACGGTTGCGCACATCCAACGGGCAGGGGGCGTTAGGAACAAAACCTTCGGTGCCGGAAAATGTCGAACTCAGAGAGAACATCTCGTACCGGGAGGGGAATGAGAAATGGAAGCTAGACCTTATGCTTCCTAAGAACGGTAAAGAAAAACTATATCCAGTTGTTGTTTTTATTCACGGTGGAGGATGGCGCAACGGAGACAAGTCTTCAGGAGTTTTTCGAGACTATCCGCTTGAGTATGCCTCTCGTGGTTACGTTTGTGCTTCAATTAACTATCGTCTGGTAGATGAGGGTACGATCCTTGACTGTATTGCCGACTGTAAGTCGGCTGTACGATGGTTACGCGCCCATGCAGAAGAATTGTCAATTGATGTCAATAACTTTGGTGCGTATGGGAACTCGGCAGGTGCACACCTTGTGGCGATGCTCGGTCTTTCATCGACGCAAGATGAACTAGAGGGTGATGGCCCCTATCGTGAATACTCGAGTGCTGTGCGAGCAGTTTGCTGTTCTGCAACGCCGACTAACTTTCGTTTGTGGGGAGAAGAAGTTCGGAGTGGAGGTGGTCGCGCTGCAGCACTCTTTGGTGAGAGAGATACAGAACAGGTCATGGAGTTGGCCTCACCAGTCACGTATGTGACGAGTGCTTCGCCACCGTTTCTCATGGTGCATGGCACTGCTGACACGACAGTGCCTGTACAGCAGAGTGACGATCTTCATGCGCTTTTTCATGAAAAGAATTCTCAGGATGTAACGTATCTTCGGATCGATGGTGCTGGACATGGCGTTTTTCGGCAGCATGCATCTGAAACGGTGCCAGCAATGCGTGAATTCTTTGATCGCGTCCTTCGTGGAGACGGTAAGTAGTTTGAAAAAGTCTTTAATTCTAGGGTTTTATTGCTATTGCGCGATTGCTTGCTTCGGCGTAGCGTCCTGCCACAATTGTGGAATTGGTTTTTCAACACCCTGGAACTTGTCATGTCATCGCAAAAAAAAGATGAATTAGACGTTTTTGAGATGTTTTACGCGTCCGTCGGTCCTTCGTTGTGGGACCATCTCCGGCAGCCTGCAGACGAAGATGCTCCGTTCGATGCGGTCCAAGAAGTCTTCGAAGAAGATGATTTACAAGCAGATTGCATTGAGTAGAGCAGGGGACACTACGACTTTGAAATCTTGAGGCAGAAAAGTTTGCTTTTGGTTCTTATGACCATAAATCCTTCAGCAACGGCTGGAGTTGCTCGACATTCTTCGCCAATGTCACGTCTCCCTAGAATCCTAAATTCCTCATCATCAACAAGAGCTACCATTTCTCCATCGCTCGAGATATTAAGAATCTGGTCTCCAATCAGTATTGGCGATGACGAAAAGTTGCCACCAACACGTTCCTTCCAGATGATTTCTCCACGTGTTGCGTGGAGGCATGTTACGACGCCTTTGTCTCCCCAGAGATAGAGGCGACCTTGAGAAAAAAGTGGTGTTGGAACGTAAGGTGCTGTGCTTCGAGGTACTTCATAAATGATTTCACTGGTGTCGTCTTTTGTTGCAGGAGGTTTGAGAGCAACAAGAAGATTGCTTCCACCACCACCACTGCCACAGGTTCCTATCAGCAGATTTCCCGCGCAGATAGGTGAGGCGACGGTTCTTAAAGAAAAGCATTTGTTTTCCCAGAGCACAGTTCCATTTTCGGGGTTAATTGCATACATGCCGTGCGCCTTACTCGTACAGATAACTTGTGTGTCACGTCCTGTATGAGTCAGAACAAGTGGCGTGGAGTACGCCGCCTTTTCGGCACCGTCACGCGCTAGCCTCCACCGCTCCTTTCCGGTGCTCGCATCGATTCCAATTACAGTTCCTTGGGTGTCTTGTTCAAGTGGGACAATGACAGTGTCTTTCCAGACTACGGGTGAGCCGCCGAAACCGTGATGGCCTATATATGGGCCAAGGTCAATGCTCCATCGTGACTTTCCGTCATGAGTAAGGGCTTCAAGCCGAACGTTTTGACTTGTTCCCCAAAGCCAATAGATGCCCCGTGAGTCAGCCGTTACCGTACTGGATGCCGAACTGTTTTGTTTGTGGTGCCGTTCTATTTCACCAGGGAACTCTTGAGTCCAAGCAAGCTTTCCAGTGTCAAGATCATGACAGAATAGATGCCGTACTTTGTTCTCTTCATCGGCAGACGTGAGGTATATTTTTCCATTCCACACAATGGGTGAAGAATGTCCTATTCCTGGAAGGTCTACCTGCCACGTCCAGTCTTCAGTCGTCCATGATGGTAAAAGTTTTTCACCACCTGTGCTTCCAGTGCCATCAGCCCCGCGGAACCGCGGCCATTGATCAGGAGTCGCTGCACCAAGCTCAACGCATAGGGCAAGTAAACCTAAAGAGACAAGCAGCATAAAAAGTGATTGAAGTTTCATTGGTTCGCTTAATTACAGTACAAAGTCAACGATAGGTATACGGAAGGTATGTTGGTGTAACGTCATAGAGCAGGTGCTTTGCTAATGACTGGTTGGGCGAGTTCGTCCGTTGTCAATTGCTTCTTGAAGTTGGGCTGTGAGAGTCTGGGCCTGCTTTGTTGCGGTTTGGTACAGATTGTTCTTTTCTGCAGGATCGGCATTGAGATCGAAAAGTTGGTATTTGGGGACGGTCGTGTTTGCAAGTTCCTGCTCAACCACGACATTGCGTGCTTTACCACGTTCGTGTCGGAGTAATTTCCAGTTGCCAACGCGGAGTCCGTAGTTTCCGTTATTCCCGTTATCCTGTTGGATCAGGTGATCTCGGCCCGTCGCTCCTTCTTTGCCAAGGAGTGCATCACTGACATCAAGGCTATCAAGACAATCGTTCTCGTGAATGTGGTGATTCACAAGGTAGTTAAGACTCGTTGCCAAATCGATTGTGCACACCATTTCATCTGACACGCCTGGGGTAATAGTACCCGGCCAGCACGTAATAAAAGGGGTCCGCGTCCCTCCTTCATAGACACTGTATTTGCCTCCTGAATAAGGACCGGCCGCATGGTGGGAACCATTTTTTTCAATGGCCTGATCTTTGTAGCCATCATCGAGGACCGGGCCATTGTCGCTACAAAACACAATCAGTGTGTCGTTTGTAAGGCCTTCATCTGCTAGCGTTTGTGTCAGTTCACCGACACACCAATCAAGCTCAAGGATGGCGTCGCCTCGTGGCCCTAATTGTGACGTTCCCTGGAATCGCTCGTGAACAATTCGAGGAACATGACATTCGTGTGCTGCAAAAAACAGGAAGAAAGGCTGGTCTTTCGGTCGATCTTGCTGAATGAATTTCTTGCTTTGCTTGACCCATGTGTCTGCAAGGTCTTCGTCACGAAATCTGGCGGCATTTCCACCTGTGTAAAAACCAATACGGCTTATCCCGTTATGAATTGTCTGGTTGTGGCCATGCGACCAGTCCATTTTAAGTGTGTCGCGTGCAGACACGCCTGTTGGCTGGTCTGGTGATGGATTCTTCTTGCCAACCCAAAGTGGATCATCGGGATCAAGGTTCTTGACATGATGATCTTCAACAAATACCTGTGGTACACGATCATTTGTTGTGGGGAGAAGAAAGCATGTGTCAAAGCCAATCTCTAAAGGGCCTGGGTTGAGTTCCCCGTTCCAGTCAGGTCCATTCGGTCCGCCTAGCCCAAGATGCCATTTGCCAACAACGGCAGTGTTGTAACCGGCATCACGAAGTAATGATGCGATTGTCGCTGTGCCCGGTTGAATGATCGCTGGCGCAGTCGGAGCGGCAATTCCCGTCCCTTTCTTTCGGAATGCATAGTTGCCTGTTAAGAAAGAGTAGCGAGTAGGTGTGCACGTTGAAGCTGAGCAGTACCCACTGGTGAACCGTAATCCTCGTTCAGCAAGGGCATCGATATTTGGTGTTGTGATTGCTGTTGCCCCATTGCAGGAGACATCACCGTAGCCAACATCGTCTCCCATGATCACAATGATATTTGGTTTTGCGACAGATTCTGCAGCTTGCGTTGGGGTAATAGAAAACCCTCCGAGCGATGCCACCAAAAGGCAGCATGAAGCAAAGGTAGAAAGCCGGCTCTGGCTGCCTGCCAGGCAGTGTGATTCAGCGAAAGGGGATACAAATGACTTCATTGATTTATCCTTACTTAAAGCAACGTATGGGTATTCCCAGTATCTTACATGTGATCTGATCAGCCCGCACGGGGTAGTTTCGGTGATGTGATCTATCACTCTTTTTATTGGACGAGGGATCGCTTGCACAACTCTGCTGAGGAACTGGCTTTCACGGTGCCTTGTAGCTCTTTTTCTGCATCAAGCCAGTGAAGGTCGGATCAACAAGTTCGGCTGTCCAGGCATTGAGTTTTTTCGTAAGCCGATCTACCGTGTTGGTGTCTTGTGTTGCCAGATTCTTCTTTTCACCAATGTCATCGTTGAGGTCATAGAGTTGCGGTGTGCCCTCGGCTACTGGAATGACAAGTTTCTTGTTTTCGCAACGAATCGCGTATCGTTGTTGATCGAATTTACGGATGTAAATCGCATCGTGTGGCGAGCCGCTGTTTGTGCCGTTGAGATACGGAAGGAGGTTCACGCCATCAAGAGAACGGTCAGGGTCGACAGGTGCATTGGCTAGTTCTGCGATGGTTGCAAAAATATCAAGCGAGCTTACAGGGTGCGTGTAGGTTGTGCCGGCTGCAATGTCATGGGGGTAGCGAGCTGCAAAGGGAACGCGGTATCCACCTTCCCACACGTCAGACTTCCCCCCCCTGAGGGGCGAATTGTTTGAAGCATTTTTCAAATGCGGTCCACCGTTATCTGACAAGAAAAAGACGAGCGTATCATCAAGAATACCGTGCTCTCGGAGAGCATCGAGTGTTTTGCCAACACCATCGTCAACAGCACTCACCATGGCTGCATACGTCTTCCTTTTTCCAGAGAGATCCGGAAAGCGATCGAGGTAGTTCTGAGTTGCAGCAAGAGGCAGATGTGGTGCGTTGTAGGATAGGAAAAGAAAAAACGGGGTATCTGCATTTTCGTTAATAAAGCGGACAGAGGCGTCAGAGAACTCGTCAGTGAGGTAGTGCTTTGGTGGAACAGGCGTGTGGTCTTTGAGAATCCATGTTCGATAACTACCGGCTTCATCCGTTGCGTCGGCACTGTTTTGAATTGTAAGTTCCTCAGGGAAATAGCGATGACCTCCACCGAGATGTCCAAAAAATGAGTGGAAGCCCCTGGCAAGTGGATGAAGCGTTTCGTGGGCTCCAAGGTGCCATTTTCCAACGACGCCGCAACGGTACCCAACTGCCGAGAGTGCTGTCGCAATGGTTGTTTCATTGCGTGTCAGCCCCATGGCTGGGTCTTGGGTCGCATAGATCGGGTTGCGTTCAAACCCAAAGCGTTGGCCGTAACGCCCCGTTATAAAAGAAGCTCTGCTTGGGCCACATACGGGGTATGCAACGTAGCCACTTGTAAAACGCACCCCTTCCTCGGCAATGGAGTCAATATTCGAGGTAGGGATATCTGAACAGCCATTGAAACCAACATCAGCGTATCCAAGATCATCGGCCATGATGACAACAAGATTTGGAGAGCGTTTTTTTGTTGTTTTCTTTGAAATATTTTTTGCCGAAATCTTTTTCCTAGACATCGATGCATGGTCGTCAGCCTGGATGGGGAGGTCTGCGAGAAGGAGTTCAAGTGCATGAATGGATGAGGAAGGTTGTGCATAGCGAACCGTGTCTTTTTTGTTCGCAACATGGCTCACAATATCAACAAATGGAACATGGGCTCGCCCGGTCACATCAACAAGCCCAACCTGGTGGTTCTCACGGTCCCGCCTGCCACCAGCTGACTGATCAATCCATTGAAACCAATGCACGCCGACAAACTTCGGGTTTGCGAGTGCTGATGCCAGATAGCGGGCGTATGCGAGGCCCCTCTGCCGTTGGTCCCATACAGAGGAAAGACCAGGGCTCGGAACACCTCGGTCTGATGCACCAATGTGAAACTCGCTGGCAATCACTGGTATGTCAGCGTTGTCAGGAACTTGCCATGATCGAACGACATGGTCATAAACGTTTACAGAGAAGACATCTGCATGGCCCACAGCGGCGCGCCCAAGAACGCTTGGGCCTCGATGGCAGCGGCATCCGAGAAAGAGTGTGCCGGGTAGCGACTGTTCAATCGCCTGCTTGGATTTCCGGAAAAACTCCTGAGCAAATTCAAAATAAAGGGGATCGATGTCTTTTGCTGCAGATGCACGATGTGTGGTGTCGCCGTGTTGAAGAATCTGGTCCCAGTTTGAAAAAGATGCATCCCACGCCGCGTTCAGTTGATCGAGCGAAGCGTATTTCTGACGAATCTGCCTCAGGACCCATTTCTTTGTTGTGTCACCGTCTGGAAGTTCAAAGACAAGCTGAGAAAAACGATCCGGCCACTCAAATTCATTTCCAATAAAGATGCCTAAGCAGTAGGGGTCATTTTTTGCCCACGCAGAATTCTCCAGTGCTTTGCATAGATCTTCAACATAATCGTCACGAAACGGTGAAGGTGTTTTCTTTCCTGTAAGCCACCAGATAGAAGCAAGAAGCGTGTACGGTGTTCTCTTGTCTTGACGAATTTCCGTACTGCTCCACGCAGCAAGTGTGTTGAGGCCCCACATTTTCATTCGATCATGAATGCCGTCACGACTCATTTTTTGCCAGCGATTCCCTAAGGACTCAAGGGCATTCAGCGCGGGGAAATTCACATAGCTTTTCCCGCCCCGCGTCGGCATTGTAAGCCAGTAGGCAGGAGAGTCTTTGGTCGGTAGGCGTTCAAAGTAATGCTCCTTGAGGCGGGCCTGGGTGACTGGTGTCATGGCTTCAGTGCCAGCGATACACGCACCTGCGGAAAAAAAGAGATAGCCTTCTGGGTCAACAAACCACCAGCGTCCATCAATTTTTTCAGTACGGAAGCGTCCAGTCGCCTGCCGCCGCGGGCCATTTTTCCAGCCACCGTAGAGGCTGATGTCATCTCGGTCAATCTTTGCAGCGTCGGCAAGTTCCTGAGGCAGTTCTTTTTTGAGCTGTTCCAATGAATGGAGTTTTCCTGGCCACTCCACAGCGCGAACTTGTCCAAATCGGTCGAGGTAGGGCAGGGTATGAAGGGCTTGCTCCCGCTCGGGTGTAGCCTCCCATGCGGCAAAAAGATTTGAGATCTCAATGTCAGCCGAGCCACTGGCGGATGTAATCTCGAGAACCAAACCGACAACGTCGGCAGGGAAAAACTGCCGCCAGTGGTGTCGATGGCCATTTGGCTTACCGAGTTGATCTTGGAAAATAGTTGGCCCGTCGTACTTGGGGTCTGTCGTCGGAAAAACAAATCCAAGCGTTGTCTTCTCATCCCGAAGAGCAACTGCAGAACCAACGCAGTGCCGCCCCCACCCAAGAGGTTTGCTGTTATTGAGTCGGGCCGAGATAGTTACAACTCCGCGTGCCTTGCTGCAGACAGGTACACCTAATAGGCGATAGGGTGACGCGTCCCACGATGTGGCATTTTTGGGTTTGAAATGAAGAGTGAAAGGAGTCTCGCCTCGTACTCTCCATTTCCCTGTGCCAACAGCGTTGATGCGAACGCCGTCAGGAATGGTATCCGGTCTCATTGTGAACGTGCGAACGGGTTCAAAGAGTTCCGTTGAAGAAATTGAATCGGGCTGAACGGACCTGTTGTTCACTACGGGCTTTTGAGTAACTCGTGTGATTGGTGTGCTACGGTCGCTGTCGAGAGTTTTGTTCAGGCCACGTAGCATCGTTGCAATGCGTGCCTCCTGCGTCTCACTGTCAATGAGGTCGTGTTCTTCCGCTACGTCTTCGTTCAGATTAAACAGATGCAGCGGCTTTCGGTCTTTGGTTGCAATCAACTTCCACTGATCTTCTCGAAACCCTTTTGCAAGTTTTTGCCCCCACCCGTCTCCATCATTTGCCTGCACAAGAAGTTCGTGCCGCAGGTGAGTAGGGTTCTGCTGAAGAAGGGCTGGCACGAAGGACTGACTGTCGAGGCCTTGTTCGGCCTTGAGTGTTTGGCCTGTTAACTCAGCAAGTGTTGCGAAAATGTCCTGGAGTCCCACCAGTGCGGATGACGTTGCTGCTGGAGTAATAGGTGAACCGGTTGGGGTTCCATCTCCCCAGCGAGCAATCAGTGGTACCCGATGGCCGCCCTCCCATATGGTGGCTTTGCTTCCCCGAAGCGGTGCATTTGAGTTGTGTCCAAGCAATTTGTGGCCTGGCTTGCCACGCGCAAGTCCACCGTTGTCACTTGTGAAAAGTATCAGTGTGTTTTCAAGAATTTCGTGTGCCTTGAGATGGGCGATAAGCATGCCAAGTTGGATGTCAGCCTCAAGAAGCATGTCGAGGTGCGCATCTCCTGCTTTTCCTCGTATGGTTTTTCCTGCCAACGTCTTGGGAGGTGTGTGTGGAACATGACAGGATTCAGTGCAGTAGTGCATGAAAAAAGGCTTGCCAGTGCCTGCCTCTACGTGCCGGTCGATAAAGCCCGTCGCCTCACGAATAAGATCTGGCCCGGCTTTGGAGGAGTCCCACTGTTTCAAGCCAAAACCTTTTGTCGGGATGACAGAATTGCCATACGAGCCAGGTTCCCACTCGATAAGGTCTTCGGGGGCACCGTCGAGCATCCCATTCCGAAAGGCAATGTAGGGAGGACCTTGAATTCCTTGGGGGAGGCTGTAGCTAAACTCGAAACCGAGATCAGATGGCCCATCCTTCCATTTTCGGCTGAAGTCGATGTCGCGGTAATCATATTTCCATGAGACAGGTTTCTTGGTTGTCGTACTAAAGACCGTTCCTCCGAGATGCACCTTTCCAAGGAAGGCAGTACTGTACCCAGCGTTCTGCATGAGTTGGCCAAGTGTGGTCTGACCGTCAAGAATCTGGGAACGCTGATGAAACATCCATGTGCCGTTTTCAAGGCGACCACGCCATGGATAGTTTCCAGTCATCACGCTATAACGCGAGGGTGCACAGACAGCGGAGGGGCTATGCGCGTCCGTGAATCGCATGCCATCTGCACAGAGGCTCTCAATATTTGGTAGCGAGACCTTACTCTCCGGGTTATACGCCTTACAGTCTCCGTACCCCATGTCATCCATAAAGAAAATGATGACATTTGGTTTCTCTGGAGTGTCAGCAAATGATGCTGTCGTCGTCGAAAAAATGAAAAAGAGTGCGACCAAACGCATCGAATAAAGCCCCCGTGTAAAAAACAAAGATGTATGGCCTCGTGGGCCTATGGAAACGAGCTTAGGCAAGGAGATCATCAATCACATGTCCATGCACATTGGTAAGCCGTCTCTCGAGGCCGTTGTGATAAAACGTCAGCCGTTCGTGGTCGAGTCCCATGAGATGAAGTAACGTTGCGTTGAAGTCATAGACGGATGCTGGGTTATCAGCCGCCTTAAATCCAAATTCATCGCTACTTCCGTAGCTAGTAGCGCGTTTGACACCTGCGCCGGTCAGAAAGCACGTGAATGCATCTGGGTTATGGTCTCGTCCTGTTCCATTTGCCTGCAGGAATGGCATTCGGCCAAATTCCGTTGCCCAGACAACAAGCGTGTGATCAAGCATGCCCCGTTCTCGCATGTCAGCCAAAAGGGCAGCTGTTGGCTGGTCCATGATTTCGGCTTGCATGGCATGTGTTTTCAGAATGTTCTGGTGAGAGTCCCAGTTTGTAATTCCATTCCCACCAGAAGGGTCACTCCCATTGAAAAGTTGGACAACTCGCACGCCCTGTTCGAGGAGTCGTCTGGCGAGAATACAATTGCGAGCGTATGAGCCACGTAATTCACTTCCTCCCTCAACGCCATATGACGCAAGGGTTGCTGCAGATTCTCCAGCAAGATCCATAACATCAGGAATGGACATTTGCATGCGGCCGGCAAGTTCATAGCTTGCTATTCTTCCAGCGAGATCAGCATCCCCTGGATACTGCTCGAGATGATGTGCGTTGAGTCGTTGAATGATGTCACGAGTTGTCGCATCATCTTTCCCATTGAGTTGATCTGGACGCTCAAGGTTTTTTGGAGGACTTGTTGCACTGAAGTCGGTGCCCTGAAATGCTGCTGGCAGAAAACCATTTCCAAAGTTGTTTTTTCCACTGCGTGCGAGCCCGCGAGGATCATTAATTGCAACGAACGCGGGAAGATTTTCATTTTCAGTGCCGAGTGCGTAGGTTGTCCATGCACCAAAAGATGGAAAGCCTTCCATTGTGAACCCGGTGTTCATGAAGTTCTCACCCTGAGGATGAGCGCTCGACTCGGTGTGGAGGGAGTGAACGAAGCAGAGTTCATCTGTCTGTTTGGCCAGGTTGGGGAGAAGGTCAGACACCATCTTGCCGGTCTCTCCACGCGGCCGAAATTTCCAGAAAGGCTTCGCAATGTTTCCAGTTGGTCCTTCAAAGGTGACGTCTGGAATTCCAGGGGGCTTTTGCCCATGGAACTTTTCAAGTTCTGGCTTGTAGTCGAATGTGTCTACATGGCTGACAGCGCCGGGGCAGTAGATGACGAGAACCTGTTTCGCAGGCATTGGGAAGTGAGGTAGCCGAGCTGCATACGGATCATTCGGGTCGATCTGCGGACGAATGGGTGTCTTTCCTCCTGCAGTACGGACAGTCTCGGCTAAAAGCCCGTCGTCTTGGAGCATCTGAAGAAGCGCCAGGCTTGAAGTGGAAAGACCTGCTGTTTTTAGAAACGTACGGCGATCAAGAAGATGCCGGCCCTGTGGCAAAAGATGTTCTGCGTCGTTCATGTCTTGTTACTCCAGGAAAGTAAAGGCATTGGAGTTGAGGATCGCTCGACAGACGAGAAAGAGATCCTCTTTGGAAGTTATGTTCTGCACGGCAGTCCTTTCCTGAGCAGTTGGATGCCGAGCAAGAAGGAGTTCGAAGCACCGGTCGAGTGTTCTTGTGAGATCATTTTTCGATTCTGTGAGCGCGCGTTTGGCAATCAGTTTTGATTGCGATATGACAAACGGGCTATTCATCAGATTGAGTGCTTGAAGTGGTGTTGTTGAGACCGGTCGCTTGGCCCGTACCTGGCCACAATCAGGAAAATCAAAAGCCGTGAACATGCAGTCATCAACCCGACGCATCCGTTCCTGGTAGATCATTCGCCGCCAGGTGTCTTCGCCGTAGTTATCGAGTACTTCCCACTGCGCATAACGCTTTTTGATGTTATGAATTCTGTAGCTTGGCCCACCAAGTTCTGGATTGAGTGAGCCTGATGCAGTAAGGATCGCATCCCGAATGACTTCAGCCTCAAGGCGCCGTGGTGGGAATCGCCAGAGAAGACTACTTGTTCCGTCTTTGGCCAAAGCGTCTTCGTTAGGCTTGCTTTCTTGAGTAAAGGCACGAGAGGTGACGAGTAGTTGGAGAATGTGCTTGACGGACCAGGGCTGTACTGGGCGAACACCAATCGCCAATGTTGGTTCAGTAAATTCTGAAGCAAGCCAGTCAAGAAGTTCTGGGTGTGTTGGCTGGGCACCAGCGAAGCCAAAGTCACCAGTTGTTGTGACGATCCCCTGCCCAAAGGCATGATGCCACATGCGATTCACCATCACCCGCGCTGGGAGCGGGTTTGACAGGCCTGTTAACCAGTCGGCAAAAGCTTTTCTTCGTGCCTGGCCAGATGCATTACTGTCAAGTTGCAGGTCACCAACAAGAACGAGAGGGGCAGCTGGTGCAACCTCATCTCGAGGGTTTTCGGGACTCCCACGATGGAATACATGTGTTGGTCCGGGAGTTTTGAATCGTCCGACAAAACTCGGTCGAGGCCCTTCTGTATTGAAGCGAGCAATCAAGCGTTGGAGCTTCTGTAATGCATCGGATCGAAAAGGAAACTGTTTGTTACGTTCTGAGTTGTTTTGAGAGTCGGCAACATGCTTCCATTTGCCTTCTGCAGTCTTTATTTCGATGCGGTATTTTGGAAAGTTAAATGGCTTCAAGTCTGTCAGGTAGTCAGTGTCAAAGAAGTTTTCCCTGTTGTTACTCAAGCGAATGCGGTCAATTTCGGTTGGCTTTGTAAACTGAAACTCCAGCCAAGGGTTTCCTTCTTCGCCCTGGGGTACACGTGCAGCCCACCGCTCAGTCCCATACTCACCATCGTTAATTTTCCAGAGTTCGTTCCGAAGAACTTCCATGCCCGGTGCTGCGGTTACAGTTGCACCACTTTCGGAACTGGCGACATTTTCTTCAAGGTTGTGAAGGCCAAAAATTTCAAGCTCATCAAGCCCAACGTACTTGCTGAGAAAAGTAATTCGGACTGCGTTTGTCGTTGCGCTTGGAAAATGGATTTCACCATAGCCAGTCCAGTCTTCTTGCCATGGTCCAGCATCACGAAGCCGATATCTCTGCTCGGCGATCGCTTTATGGAGTTGCTGTGCTACTTCACGACGAGGGTGATGTTCGTCAAGTTCTGGGTAACGGCTTCCAAACTCAACATCTTGGAATACCGCAGAAAGTGAGTAGTAGTCACGAATCGTAATCGGATCAAATTTGTGATTATGGCAGCGTGCGCAGCCAATCGTCACACCGAGGGCAGAGGCACCAACAGTCTGAAGAATCTCGTCCATACGATCTGCTCTGGCTTGCCGGCGAGCAGACGGTTCCTGCCCAACTGTTGCGACAGGAACATGCGGGCCAGAAACCAGATAGCCAGTGGCATCTCCGTGCCCAACCACATCACCAGCGATTTGCTCGGTAAGGAATTCGTTATAGGGTTTGTCTTCGTTAAATGCTCTGATGACGTAATCACGATAGATCCAGGCATTCTTTCGATACATGTTGCTTTCGGAGCCGTTCGTCTCAGCCCAGCGGATCACGTCAAGCCAGTGCTGTGCCCATCGTTCACCAAAATGGGGTGATGCAAGGAGTTGCTCTACAAGTGTGATGTAGGCAGCATCGGCATCTGTCTCACAGGCTTTTTCAAAACGATGAACTGCCTCCGGTGTGGGCGGGAGGCCGGTAAGCACGATTGATGCACGACGAATCAGGGTCGCTGGCTTCGCCGGCTTTGAAAAATGAAGTGATCTCTCACGGAGTTTCCTGAGGAGGAACGCATCGACTGGATTCTGCTCGTGCTCATCTGGTACGGAAGGACGGACTACTGGCTGAAACGACCACGGCACCTCATCTGCAGTAAAGGCGACCTCATCATTCATTTGGCCAGGCCACTCAGCACCTTCAGCAATCCACTGTCGTAACAAATCGATTTGCTGTTCGGGCAGTTTGTCTTCGTCAGGTGGCATCGCCATGTCTGGGTCACGGTGTTCGACGACTTCCATGAGATAGCTTTTCTCAGGATGTCCGGGAACAAGGGTTGGCAGGCCATAGTCGCCACCTCTGAGCATCATTGCTCGACGGTCAAGTCGAAGACCGGATTCCTGCTCATCTTCTCCGTGGCAATGCCAGCAGTTTTCTTCAAGAATTGGCCGAATATCTTCGTCAAAGACAATGGCTGCTTCCGTACGTGCGGCGGTCTGTAAAAAGAATATTGTCAGACAGTACGCAAGTTTAAAACCCGCTGAATGTAAGCTAGGCCAGACTCGTGTTGTGATCTGATGGTCGTGCATGGTGATCTGACTTCAACAATATCTTGGAATACCGCTTTCATTCTAGACAGATATGGCCAGTGTGCCTCAATTTGTCGATTGTGCTGCTGTTTCAGCAGTCTTTTTATGTGTATGAAACTCCGGCCAGCTAAGGATTCCATCTTTGTCGGCGTCTGCATCAGGATTCTTTTTGAAATAAAGATTTTTCCAATAATCGTTACTTTTTGGTTCAGGTTTCCCAGGAGCCTTCCACTGGGGCTGGGGGGGCACAACGCCTTTTTTCGGAAGCCGAGACGCAAGCACTTGTCGTAAGCGGTTTACCTCGTGGCTGTGTTGTGCTTCAGTAGCAAGGTTTTTCCATTCGTTCGGGTCAGATGCAGTGTTGTAAAGTTCTTCTTTTCCGTTTTCGTAGCGAATGTATCGCCAATCATTACTACGAAGTGAATAGCTCTCATTGTGCGGGTCATATTTCATCCGCCACTTGTACAGTGCAGTGAGAGCTTCGTCTGGGCCGGTCCACGTGCCACGAGCCGGGT
>ERZ802830.581-NODE-581-length-36656-cov-48.1917_pt1 | contig 36656 bp, 42 predicted proteins | sample MGYA00345654_ERZ802830 | MGnify/ENA primary metagenome ERZ802830 (study PRJEB30503, sample SAMEA104212375) | marine metagenome | biome: Westerlies Biome; feature: [SRF] surface water layer (ENVO:00010504) within the epipelagic zone...; material: water... | reverse complement strand
AAAACATGTTCTGTAACCATGCTTGCAAAATCACGAACTAATAAATGTTCGACTTCGTGGGCGCAAGGAGGAATAGCTGCTGCAATGGATAATAGTGATATCGATGCGCATGTTAATGATACTATTATAAATGGTCATGAAATATGCAATCCAGAATCTGTCATAAATATTATAAAGCAAGGTAAGAAAAGCATTGATCTTCTAATTAAACATGGTGTTAATTTCAATACTGATGGAGCTAAGTTACAACAAACTTTAGAGGGGGGTCATTCTAAAAGAAGGATTGCATATCACAATGATAATACGGGTGAAGAAATACATACATCACTTTTAAAGAAAGCAAAAAAAAATAAAAAAATTACTATCAAAGAAGATATTATGGCTATTGATTTAATTGGAAGAAAAGATGCACTCTGTGATGGTTTATATGCATACGATGAATCAAATAAATCTGTTATCACTATTAGAGCAAATATAATCATACTAGCAACAGGTGGAGCGAATAAACTCTATCAGTACACAACGAATCCAGATACATCAACAGGTGATGGAATAGCGCTAGCTTGGAGATTCGGCTGTACAATTTCAAACATGGAGTTTATGCAGTTTCACCCAACATGTTTATATCATACTAGCGATAAAAGTTTTTTAATCTCAGAATCTTTAAGAGGTGAAGGTGCGAAATTGATTAATCCTAATAATGAATATTTTATGAAAAAATATGACAAAAGAGCTGAACTTGCCCCGCGTGATGTCGTAGCAAGAGCCATAGACATTGAAATGAAAAATAATAATTTTAAGCATGTTTATCTAGATGTCTCTTTTAAAGGCAAAGAGTATATCCTTCAAAGGTTTCCAAATATTTATAATCGATGTTTGAAACTTGGCATAGATATAACCAAAGATCCAATACCAGTAGTTCCTGCAGCACATTATACTTGCGGAGGTGTGAAAACTACTATTTCGGGTGAAACAGATTGTTCCAATTTATATGTTATAGGTGAAGCAGCACATTCAGGCCTGCATGGAGCTAATAGATTAGCTAGCAACTCATTATTAGAATGTTCGGTTATGGCTATGGAATGCTGTAAAAAAATAAATGAAAAAAATATAACTTATGATAAGAAGGAGCTGCCTTTATGGGATGATAGTTATGTTTCAGATTCGTCTGATGAAAATATTTTAATTTCACACAACTGGGCCGAGATAAGAAAAATTATGTGGGATTATGTCGGTATTTTACGGTCTGATAAAATGTTAAATAGAGCTAAAGATAGACTAGAAATCATCAATAATGAAATTAATGAGTTTTATCATACTCATCGAATCAGTACAGATTTACTAGAACTGAGAAATATCATAGATGTAGCTAAGATCATTACTAAATCCGCTATTTCTAGGAAAGAAAGTCGCGGCCTCCATTACAATAAAGATTATCCAAAGGTCAGCTATAAATATAATAAATCTACTGAATTAAATAATACTGAAAAAGATTTTATTATGAAAATTGTATCTAAAGCTTAAATATAGTTTTCCTGTAATAACGAAGCTCATCTATGGAATCTCTTATATCATCTAGTGCTCGATGGTTAGAATTTTTTTGAAAGTTATCCATATCTTCAAAATACCATCTCTTACCAAGTTCACGTATTGAACTAACATCTATACTTCTATAATGACAAAAAGATTCAAGGTCTGGCATACATCTAGCAAGAAATCTTCTGTCTTGACAAATGGTGTTACCACATAAGGGTGATTCTCCTTTAGGAACATATTTAGAGAGAAATTCAATAGTTTTTTTCTCAGCTATCGATTCAGTTATATTACTTTCTTGAACTTTTTGTACTAATCCACTTCTGTTATGATGATCAGTATTCCATTTATCCATTCCATTAAGTATCTCATCAGGTTGTTTAATAGCTAAATTTGGACCCTCTTCAAGAATATTTAAATTCTTATCGGTAACAATAGAAGCAATTTCAATTATATAGTCCCTTTGTGTATCTAGGCCTGTCATTTCTAGATCAATCCAAATCATGTTACTTCTATCTTTCATCCGCTAAGATTAGTATAATTAGAGTATAAAGTAAAACCACAAAAAAATGATTGAAGTAACCATAATTCTTTTTATTTATCTATTTGCAAAACTAGCTTTAGACACATTGCAAATCTATACAATAAAACATTCAAAAATAGATGCCAAATCAATGCAATTACTCGATATAAGTGAAGAAAATGATAAAAAATCTCGCGAGTATAATATTTCAAAATTATATCTGTCGATAATCAAAAATATTTTTTATGTTGGATATATATACACACTTTTATTAGCTGGGCTATTCAAGTATATAAATGAATCTCTTAATAGTTATGATTTAAGTTTATATTTAATTGATTTATCAAGTATATTAATAACATATCTTATTGTTCATATTTCTATGCTTCCATTTTCTTTTTACTCTAATTTTGTTATTGAGAGTAGGTATGAATTTAATACATCTACAAAGCTATTATTTTTTAAAGATAATTTAATATCGCTATTATTAACTCTTATAGTTGTCTCTCTGTTGAGTTTAGTTTTTTTCTATATAGTTTCTTTTCAAAATCTTTGGTGGTTATTAATGTCATTAGCTATGTTTTCAGTAATTATAATAAGTATGTTTATATACCCTACTTATATTTCACCAATATTTAATAAATTCAAAAAATTACAAAATGAAAATATAAAAGATGAAATTAAAGATTTATCTGAAAGAACAGATTTTTCTATTGAAAATTTGTTTGTTATGGACCGATCAAAAAGATCAAAGCATCCAAATGCATACTTCACAGGTTTCAGTAAAAACAGAAGGATAGTGTTTTATGACACGCTTATTGATCTTCTTTCGCCAAAAGAGATTAAAGCAGTTTTAGCACATGAAATTGGCCACTATAAACATAACCATATAACTAAATCACTTGGTATATCTACTTTTATAATTTTCATTGGAATGTTTCTGATATCACAACTTGTAAATAATAGTAATTATCTTGAAATATTGAATTTAAATAATAGTGCAAGCTCTCAACTCATAGCTCTGTTTTTCACCTACCAAATAATAAGTTTTTTTACTGATCCATTTTTCTCTACACTATCTCGAAAAAATGAATATGAGGCAGATGTGTTTGCGTCGAAACAAGTTCAAAAAGAGCACTTGATATCATCATTAGTGAAACTTTATAAATCTAATCTTTCATTTTTAATACCAAATAAGTTTTATGCCATATTCTATTTTTCTCACCCAACAGTTTTAGAGAGAATCAATAATCTTAGGAGTAATAATGAATAATCTAGATAAAAAGAAATGTTTACCATGCGAAGGTGGATTGGACCCACTGTCAAAAGATAAGTGTCTTAGATATTTAGAAAAACTTAACAAGGACTGGTCATTGAATTCCGATGTAAAAAGCATACAAAGAATATTTACATGTAAGAATCATCATGAAATTACATCTTTAGTTAATTTAATAATACATATCTCTAATAATGAAGATCATCATCCAGAAGTAACGTTTGGTTATAATACTGCTGTAGTAAAATATTTTACTTATGCAATTGATGGCCTATCAGAGAATGATTTCATTTGTGCAGCAAAAGTAGATAAGATTACATCTATTTAGAGTATTTTTCTCTCATTAAAAGCATGAGATATTGTTTCGTTATCTAAAAATCCAATCTCTCCGTTAAGTGGTAGACCAAATGCAAGTCTTGAAACCTTAATACTATTTTTAGTAGCCATATTTTTTATATAATGGGCGGTAGCTTCACCCTCTATTGTCGTGTTAGTAGCTAAAATTAATTCCTTGATATTTTTTTCTGAAAGTCTTTTTTCTAATTTATCTAAACCAATTTCTGAAGGACCTCTACCATCAATGGGAGAAAGATTGCCTTGAAGTACGAAGTAATATCCATTGTAATTCGTGCTTTCATCAATTGTGTAGACATCGCTTGCTGATTCTATTACACAAATTATAGAAGTATCACGATTTTGTCTTTCGCATATATGACAAGAATTATATGATTGTTTTTCAACTTCCTCAATATCCATAAAAACTCCACATACTAAACATTTAGATATTTTTGTATCAATATTTTTTAATTCCTGTGATAGATGAAGAGATTTTTCAGGATTAGTATTTAAAAGCTGGTAAGCCATTCGTTGAGCACTTTTTCTTCCTACACCCGGAAGTATAGTTATTGCATCAATCAAGTTCTCAAGATATTTAGATTTAATCATATGTCAAAAAGGGAGTTTCATTCCACCTGGTAAGTTCATAACACTACCCATTTTATCTTTTGTTTCTTTTTCAAGCTTGTTCATTGCATCGTTACATGCAGCGACGAGATAGTCTTCAAGAATCTTTTTGTTACCAATATGTGTATCATTATCTATCTCTATGCTTACTACCTGATGATTGCCCTTCACTGTTACTCTAACTGCTCCGGCTCCAGCAGATCCTTCAACCTTTATTTTATTAATTTCGTTCTGAGCCTTTTTAATGTTGCTATACATATTTTTAGCGTCTTTCATCTTATCAAACATTCCCATAAATATTTCTCCAGTTCAAAGTTTACTAATATTATCTTTATCTATTTTAGCACCAAATACACTCTCTATTTCTTTGAGATCATTATTATCTTTGATAGCCTCGTACATATCATTTTTTGATTTAATACCATCAGTGATTGATTTTTTATATAGTGTGTTTATATTTTCTCTATATTCTATTGTCAACACATGATCGCTTTTGAAATTTGAGCATATTAATATACTGAAATCCGTGATACATTTTTTTGGATAAGTATTTTCTTTGGATTTATCTATAATCAAAATCGTTGCATCATTTTTCATGTCTAGAATAGAATTATTAGCAAGATCAAGCATTAGTCCTTGTAATTTAAAACTATCAATAGTTTTTTTCCACGTAGATATATCAACAACACTTTGAGAGATATTATCTTCAGCTACAGTTTCAATTTTTTTTTTAGAGTCAGTTAAAATAGCAGTATCTTTGCTTTGATTTTTAATATTAGATTTAATTTGATCAGGATATTCAGTAAATAATGATATACGAAGAAGTATCATCATTAAGTGATCAGCCTTAGATACAGCATTGAACATTTGCTCCTTAGATTGCATTAAAATGGAATACCAAAGCTGAAGATCTTGAAGACTAATATCTGTATTTAGAAAATTATTAGGTAAGTTAAAATCATTCTTATTCAATGATCGTGATATAGAAATCTGGAAAATACGTTCAATTAAACAATCGAGCAATTTTGAATAATCAGATATATTTGAAGACTTTAATACATCATTAATTTCTGAAATAGAGTTCTCATAAAGGTTATGAATAATTTGATCAATGAGAGTGTTTTCAATTAATCCAAGTAGTTGAGAGATTTTAGCTTTTTTAAGATCACCATTGGTATAAGAAATACATTGTTCTAATATACTCATGGAATCTCTTGCGCTACCTCTGGCTGCATTTGAGATTATTTCAGGAACATCTTTTTCAAAATTAATATTTTCAGACTCTAATACATTTTTAATATGTTCTCCAAGTTCTTCATTAGTAATAGGTTCAAGTTTAAAATGTAGACATCTTGATATAACAGTTTCTGGAAGTTTATCGGGTTCAGTAGTGGCAAGTAAAAATTTCACATGTTCAGGTGGCTCTTCAATAGTTTTAAGCAAAGCATTGAAACTTTTGGTTGATAGCATATGAACTTCATCAATCAAATATATTTTAAACCGTGAGGATGTAGGAGCATATTGAACATTTTCCATAAGTGTACGTGTATCCTCTACTTTTGTTCTTGATGCTGCATCAATTTCTATAAGGTCAAGATTATTGTTATTATCAATTCCCAGACATGAATCGCATTTACCGCAAGGGGTAGCACTTATACCCTCCTTACATAATAAAGATTTTGCAAATATTCTTGCAATAGTTGTTTTTCCCACACCTCTTGTACCTGAAAATAGATAAGCATTGTGTAGTTTATTAAGATTAATGGAATTACTTAGTGATTGTACGCAAAACTCTTGTCCTACAACCTCATCAAAAAAATGAGGTCTATATTTTAATGCTAGTATTTTATCGTTCATTTTATTTTATTAAGTAAATGGCCCGTTTTAACAAATATTAATGCGCCATCACTCAGTGTGAAGGGTTTATGCTTGCTCATATGAGGACTTCTTATCCAAGTTTGTTCTGGATATTTTCCAAATTCATCATAGAAAGTTCCTTTAAGTACAAATATTTCTTCTCCACCGTGATGCTGGTGGAAACTAAACTCTGTGTTTGAGTCCCATTTGACAAGAGCTGTACTCTCATATTCATAATTATGTAAAGGCATGACTTTAAGGCCTTGAACTAGACCTGGAAGCCAAGGTTCATTGTTCGTATTTATAATAACTTGTTTATTATCCATAGGATTAAATTGTCTTAACTTTACTAGAAGCCTACAGCCATTTTTACTGAAAGGACTATGTTTAGTATTATGAGGATTCCTAATATATGTTCCAGCAGGATAATCCCCAAACTCATCTGAAAAAGTTCCTTCCAACACAAGTAGTTCTTCTCCTGAATCATGGACATGTTCATTAAAAAAAGAATTTGGTTTAAATTCTACAATCGTTGTAGATATGGCATATTCTGAATTTTCATTTCTCTCCAGAAGAGTCCTCTCAACTCCGTCACATGGCGAACTAACGGGTGTCAATTGTGATGACTTTAGTACGACTTTTTCATGAAAATTTTGATTCAACATTATGCTAATCTTTTCTGTTATCAACTAAATGAACTGTAAGTCCTTCATAGACATCATAAATATCCATTTGGCAACATAGCCTGCTTCTGTTTTCATCATAATGTTCAGATCTCTCTAACATGAATAGTTCCATGGAGCCAGTATCCATGGGTTCAATTTTATCGACCCATTCAGGATCAATATGAACATGGCAAGTTCCACAATTGCATGATCCATTACAGATAGCTGGTATTTCCGGTATGTTAAGTTTTTTTGCAGCATCTAACATAGTGCGTCCGACACTCATAGTTGTTGTTAACACTTCATCCCCTCTGACAAAGTTAATTTTGACTGACATTAGTTTTCTCCATATATATCTCTTGTATAAATCCTTTTTGACACCTTTTTAAGTCTGCTCGATAATCTATTAGTTACAATAAGGTTTACTTTTTTCACAAATAAATCAAAATCATTGATTAAAGTACACCCATAGATTTTACTTTGATTGGTAATCAAAGGCTCATGGACATAAATATTTTTACCTTTATTTTTAAGTAATTTTATTATATCAATAATACTCGAATGTCTAAAGTTATCAGACCCCTTTTTCATAGCTAGTTGATATATCCCAATATTTTTTACTTTAGTTTTTAATAAATCATCGACAATGCACTTTTTCCTAAGTTGATTTGATTTATTTAATGATTTGATCATCGAGTTTGGGATAGAATCGAAGCTAGCTTCAAGCTGTTTGGTATCTTTAGGGAGGCAGTAACCGCCATATCCAAATGATGGATTATTATATCCATCACCTATTCTTGGATCAGAACAAATACCATCAATTATTTGTTTAGAACCAAAATTATTAGACATAGAGAAAGAATCAAGCTCATTAAAAAACGAAATTCGTGCCGCAAGATAACTATTTGAAAAAAGTTTTACAGACTCAGCCTCACTACTATCCATAAATAGAGTTTTTATATTTTTTTTTAAACTAGATTTTTTTAACAAATTAGCGAATTGTTTTGCACCTTTATCTTTACCACCCACTATTATCCTAGATGGGTAAAGATTATCATACAATGCTTTGCCTTCTCTAAGGAATTCCGGAGAGAAATATATTTTAAGTTTTTTATATAAACTATTAACTTTTTTTGTATATCCGATAGGTAATGTAGATTTAATAATAATATGTGCTGTAGATTTTAAAGAATTTAGTTTTTTTAAAATTACATCAATAGACGAGGTATTGAAAGTCTTCTTCTGAACATCAAAGTCAGTTGGTGTTGAGATAATTATAAAGTCTGATTTCGACATTTCTTTATTTATGTACTCTGATGTAGTTAATCTTAGTTTTTTATTTTTAAAGTAACTGGAAATTAAACTGTCTTTTATTGGTGATATACGTTTATTTATGCAATCAAGCTTTGAAGTGTCAATATCATGACAGACAACATTATTCTTTAATGATAGCAATACTGCATTTGACAGCCCTACATAGCCCATTCCAATAATAGATACTTTCATATAAAGTTTTTCCCTTGTGTGATAAATTCTTTGTATGTATCTGTAACTAAATAAGGACTTTTATAGTACTTAAGGAATTGGTTCATAATTTCGTTAGAGATATGTTCATTTCCAGAACTTAAATCATCATGAATATTCATGCCTTTATTTGTTTCCATGTAAACAAAGCCAATAAAGTTATCATAGCCGGCAATTTTTAAGACAAAACTTCTAGTGCCAGTGTAGAGAAGAGAAAAATCAAAATTATTATGCTTAGCAGAAGCCTCAATACGACCTCTATCTTCTGAGTCTACGGTAAAGTATAAATTTCTTATACCTTCTTTAAATTTATCAATTGGCAAATCAACTTCGGATGATATTTCTACAATTGAGTGTACATAAGGAACAAGAAAGTCTACAGCAAGATTAACGCTTCTTTGTTCATTATCATTAAGCTTTCTTATTGACTGATTCATCTATTGACATGTATTTTATCATGTCTTTCAAGTGATGTTATAGCAATTTACTAGTACGTTATATAAAAGGTAGGTAAGGGATTCGAACCCTTGTAACGATTACTCGTTAACCACCTTTCCAAGGTGGCGCATTCGACCACTCTGCCAACCTACCATTTACTTATTAATCGTTCTTGAAATATTGAAGAGTATTATACCAGTAATGAAGAATAAACCTATGCTAAGCATCCCCAAGCGGGGATCATGTGTTAAGTAGGTTATTAAGCCAACTATTAAAGGTCCAATTAAAGCAGCAAATTTACCTAGCATATTGTAAATACCAAAATATTCTGAGTGTTTATTGTTTGGGATAAGTCGCGCATAGTATGACCGACTCAAAGCTTGGATCCCTCCTTGTACTAAACCTATAAGAGATGCAATTAAGTAAAATTCAAAAATACTATCTAAACTATATGCAAGGATAGTTATTACTAAATACATTATTAGACAGCCTATAATTGCCAATTCACATGTAAAATACTCAGATATCTTATTTATCATTAAAGTTCCTGGAAATGCAACGAATTGTGTTACTAATAATGCGATAAGTAAGTCTGATGAGCTAAATCCCAGAGTTAAGCCATAATTAATAGCCATCCTTATGATAGTATCTACACCATCTATGTATATCCAGTAAGAAAGGAGAAATAAAAAAATAGGTTTGATAGATTTAATTTCCTTAAAAGTGTCAAGCAGAGAAGTTGATTTAGAATCTATTTTTTGTTCTGGCCAGTATAAAAAGAGAGGTATCATAAATATCAGCCACCAAGAAGCAGCAAAAATAAAAGATATTTTATTTGATGAAATGATCTCAATTGGAGAATCTGAATTAAAATAAAGAAACATTAATGTAAATACAAAAGCAAGGCCGCCACCTAAATATCCTAGCGCATAACCCATTGAAGATATTTTATCGTATTTATGAGATTCAAAATTTAATAACATTGAATCATAAAACACATTAGACATCATAAATCCTAGGAGTGAGATAGAAAAAAATATTGATGCTAATACAAAGCTATCCTTAGAAATAAACGATAATATTAATGTAGAGATAATACTTAAGCTTGCAAATATAAGTAAGAATAATTTTTTATTTGAAAATTTATCAGCCATTAGTCCAAATAATGGCGCTAAAAATATAAGTATTAGGCTTGCTGATGAATTAGAAATTCCAAGGTATAATGTTCTTTCAGAAGCTGGGATGGATGATGCAAAATATTCAGCAAAGATTATAGGAAAGAAACCTGCAAGTACTATAGTTGCATAAGCAGAGTTAGCCCAATCATAAAGTACCCAACTATAATATTTTTTAGAGTCCAAAATCTTATTCAGGAGACGGTGGGATTCGAACCCACGAGAGCTTTGACACCCTAACGGTTTTCAAGACCGGCCCATTCAACCACTCTGGCACGTCTCCGTAAGACGCTATTATAGATGAAAAGTAGATATTATGACAATTCAATGGTCTTAAAATCTAAATATTTATGTAGGACACTAGGAATAATAATTTGTTTACCATCAAAGCAGTTTTCAACAAGTGCAGCTAGTGTTCTACCTACTGCAAGTCCAGAACCATTTAAAGTATGTACAAAGTTTTTTTTCTTATCTTCTTTGAATTTAATATTAAGCCTACGAGATTGAAAATCACCAAAATTACTACAAGACGATATCTCTCTATATTTATTCTGACTAGGAAACCAAACTTCAAGATCATAAGTTTTTTGTGATGAAAAACCAAGATCTCCAGTACATAGTTCTACTATTTGATAAGGAAGTTCTAGTTCATCTAATATAGATCTTGCTTGTAATGTAATATCTTCTAATGCTTGTTGAGAATGATTTGGATGGACAATTTGGACAAGCTCAACTTTCTCAAATTGATGTTGTCTAATTATACCTTTTGTATCTAAACCATATGATCCAGCTTCAGATCTAAAACATGGGGTATGTGCAGTCATCATAATGGGTAGGTCTTTAATTGATAAAATCATATCTCTATATATATTAGTTAAAGGAACTTCTGCCGTTGGTATTAGGTATAAGTTAGAATTTGATATTTTAAACAAGTCTTCTTCGAATTTTGGTAACTGCCCTGTTCCTGTAAGGCTCTCAGAATTACATATATATGGAACATTATGCTCTATATATTTTTTTTTGATGTGTGAAGATAACATAAAATTAATAAGCGCCCGATGAAGTGATGCAACTTTATCCTTGAGTACCACAAAACGTGATTGTGTGATTTTTACACCCTCTTCAAAACTAATCATTTGAATGGATTCTAAAATATCTGCATGTTCTTTGGTGTTAGCACCTTTTGGCTCATTAACTTTTTCTATTAAACTATTATCCTTATCAGAATCTCCAATAGGACAAGAAGGATGAGGCAGATTTGGAATATGAAGTAGATGGTCATTTAATACATCTTCTAACTTCTCAAGAGATGATTTTAATAATTGTACTTCATCATCAATCTTTTTGGATTGATTCATTAATTTTTCTTTTTCTTCATCAGATGATACTGTTCGAAATGAATCAGATATAATATTTTTATCACCAGCAAGCTGTTCTTTTTTTTGTATAATTTTCTTTCTTTCTTGAGCTTTATCTTCTATAAACGACAAATCTAACTCATAACCCCTGGTTAATAATGCATTAGACACATCTTGTGGATTATTCAGAATGTTTTTTAAATCAAGCATGTTATTTATAAAATTTCTCTATTACCATTGCTTTGCGGTTCTGACAGAATACCTTTTGCTTCCATAGCTTCAATTAAATTAGCTGCTCGATTATAACCAATTTTAAGCTTTCTTTGTAAGAAAGATATAGATGTCTTTTTAGTCTCCTTAACAATATTTACTGCCTCATTATATAATTCATCTGATGTCTCATTTATTTCAGTTTGTGCCTCTGGCTCATCATCATCTAGAAGAATAGATTCAATTTCTTCATTACGTTTCTGGTCTCTAAGAAAATCTGCAACTTTTGTTATTTCTCCTTCACTTACATAAGCTCCATGGATTCTCTGAAGTATATTTGTCCCAGAACCTCTAAATAACATATCGCCAAGACCAAGAAGTTGTTCTGCCCCCATTGAATCTAGAATTGTTCTTGAATCAATATTTGAAGATACTTTAAGCCCAATACGTGTTGGGATATTAGCTTTTATGAGGCCAGTGATTACATTAACAGATGGTCTTTGCGTAGCAAGAATAAGATGTATGCCTGCGGCACGAGCTTTTTGTGATAAACGTATTATCAAATCCTCAACTTTTTTTCCGACAGTTTGCATCATGTCCGCAAATTCATCTACAACTACGACGATATAAGGTAATTTTTCATGAAATCTCTCATTATTTCCCTCAGTTGGTCCATAAACAGAATTAATACCCTCTTCTTTGTCTTTCTTAATTTGTTTATTGTAGGATTGGATGTTTCTTACATTAAGATCCATCATATACCGATATCTTCTCTCCATTTCTTGGACACACCAATGAAGAACGCTTTTTGCTTCATTCATATCTGTAACAACCGGATGTAATAAATGTGGTAAACCTTCATAAGTACTTAACTCCAGCATCTTAGGGTCTATCATAAGAAACTTTAAATCATCTGTATCATGTTTGTAGAGTAAGCTTACAATCATTGAGTGTACTGCTACAGATTTACCTGAACCTGTAGTTCCTGCAACTAGCAAGTGAGGTAATTTATGTAAATCAACACAAACTGGTTTACCCTGAATATCTTTTCCAAGAGCCATGGTAAGAGAAGCTTTTGAATTTTCATATTCTTTTGAACTAATTATATCTTTCAATGACACTGTCTCTCTATCATCATTAGGAATTTCAATACCTATATGTGCAGTACCTGGAACTGTTTCAACAACTCTCAGGCTAGGAACTGTCATTGTTCTAGCCAAGTCTTTACTTATAGTATTTATGGTTGCAGCTTTTGTCCCAGCTACAGGCTCAATTTCAAATAAAGTTACGATTGGTCCTGGTTTAACAGCTTTAACTTTTGCAGATATTCCGTAATGACTTAGATTTTGTTCTAACATTTCCGACATTAGTTTTAAAGATTCTTCATTATGATTAATTATTTCAGAATCATGTTGCTCAAGAAATTCTAATAGAGGAAGCTTACTACTTGGATCACTGAAAAGAATTTGCTGCTTCTCTTTGAAAGCCCTTTTACTTTCAATAGGCTTTGGTTTTATAATTTCAACTTCAGCATCATTAGATTTTTTCTCAACTTTGTTATTAAGGTTAGTCTTTTTCTGTTTAGCTAGCTGCATTCTTAAATTGATTTGTTCATACATAGTGATAACTTTGTACTTTGTCTTTAAATATATATATGTGGATATTTTGATAGCTTTATTTAAAGTATTTGATACTGAAATATCGAAATAGTAAGTAAAAGAGTATATAAGGCACATTACAGAGGCTAGCAAAGAACCGTAAGTGCCAATGTAGTTAGATAAATGGTAAAACGATATATGACCTAGGTATCCACCTGACCCAGCTTGTATATATTCTGAAATCATAGAGAGACTAAAAAGAAGTATTACAATTAATGATATATTTTTAAAAGATAAAGACTTTTCATTTGTGATTAAAATTCTATATTTCTGTAAAGCTAGATATATTAGTAGAGCTGTAAGAAAATAAGAAGTTTTTCCAAGTATCATAAAAGTAATATGAGAAATATATGATCCAAATATACCAATGTAGTTATTTATTGTATTTCCAAGGCCTGTTTTAAAAAAATTAGGGTCTGATGGATCATGAGAGATAATAGATAATGCAAAAAGGAGAGTGAATGCTAGAAAGAAGAAATTGTATATTTCTTTCGGCAAATAACTCAATTTTGTTTGGGTAAACTTTTTGTTTCTTTTTATTTGAGCCAAATGTACCTCTTTCTATAAGAATTATACAAATTTTTCTTAATAATATATACATATATAATGGAAACAAATTATTGTGTATAATACTCAGATTAAAGATATCACATACATCAAATGGATAGAAAACATACAAAGCTATTAGTACTTGGATCTGGACCAGCTGGATATACAGCTGCACTATATGCGTCCAGAGCAAATCTTAATCCAATTTTAATTACAGGTCTCGAGATCGGTGGTCAGTTAACAACTACAACAGATGTAGAGAATTGGCCAGGTGATGGGAATGATTTACAGGGTCCGGACTTGATGGAGAGAATGAAAGATCACGTGTCTAAATTCGATAATGAAATTATAATGGATCAAATTAAATCAGTAAATTTGGACATCAAGCCATTCGAACTTACTGGTGATGATGCAATATATACATGCGATAGCTTAATAATTGCGACAGGTGCATCAGCAAAATATTTAGGTTTAGACTCAGAAAAGTCTTATTTAGGTAAAGGTGTCTCTGCATGTGCTACCTGTGATGGATTTTTTTATAGAGATCAGGAGATTGTAGTAGTTGGTGGCGGTAATACAGCTGTAGAAGAAGCCCTGTATCTTGCAAATATTGCTTCTAAAGTAACTCTTATTCATAGAAGAGACACACTTAGAGCTGAAGCTATTTTGATTGAAAGGATTAAACAAAAAGAAAAAGAAGGTAAAGTTGAGTTTGTTTGGAATCATACCCTTGATGAAGTATTAGGTGATGGAAATAAAGTCGAGGGAGTAAAAGTTAAGAATGTTCAATCAAATGAAATTAAGACTATAGACTGCTCAGGTGCATTCATAGCAATTGGACATAAACCTAACACTGATATATTTAGAGATTCATTAGAAATGGATGAAACTGGTTACTTAAAAATACAAAGTGGCATTAAGGGTAATGCAACGCAATGCTCTAAAGAGGGAGTATTCGCAGCGGGTGATGTTTCTGATTCTATTTATCGACAAGCTATTACATCAGCAGGCGCAGGTTGTATGGCAGCATTAGATGCAGAAAAGTTTCTAGATAACTAATTTATATACTATTTCCCATAAAATGCATTCCAAGAATATACACAAAAAGTATAATCAATACATAATAAGCTAACGATAAGATATAGTGTATAAATTCATACTTGGAGTTAATTTTTTTTCGAGAAAATGCAAGTACTAAAATACCAAGAAATAATATCAGAAGAATTCTCATGATACCTTCTTGTTAATTATATCTTTTATCTCTTCAATATTATTGTTGGCAATCATCATATTTTCTTCCATAGTATCAAGATTTTTAACTTTGTCTGTAATAAATGAATCATTAGATATAATCTTAGATACCGTATCTTTAAATTTCGCAGGATGAGCTGTAGAGAGAGTCACCAGTATGTCATTAGCGGTGGATTGTTTTTTTCCACATGATACTCCAACAGCAGTATGAGGATCTAATGTAATATCATGATCAACATAGTATTGAAGCATAATATCTTTTACCTCATCTTCTGTGGCAGTATCAGAAGAAAAGTAGTTGTTTATATATGATCTACTTTTTTCTGATAAATTAAATACCCCTTCTTTTTTCAGACTATGCATTATTTCTTGAATATATTTTGAATCCTTACAAGAATCATAAACTAATCTCTCAAAATTACTTGATATTTGAATATCAATACTTGGAGACGTTGTACTCACTACACCTTTAATAGAATGATCGCCTGATCGTAAAGTTCTATCTAAAATATTATTCTCATTTGTTGCTATATTTAGTTTTTTAAACTTTAAACCCATTTTTTTTGATATGTACCCAGCCAAAATATCACCAAAATTGCCAGTTGGCACTGAATAAATTATATTTTCATTATCTTTGATTCTACTAGCTGAGTAAAAATAATATGTGATTTGACACATTATTCTGGCCCAATTAATAGAATTAATGGCGCCTAGATTATTGGATTTCTTGTATTCTTCATCAGAAAATATTTCTTTAATTATATTTTGACAGTCATCAAAATTACCTTTTACTGCAATATTGATGATATTTTCTGAATTAATAGTAGTCATAAATTTTCTTTGTGTTGGAGAAATAAGATTATAAGGATGCAATATAAAAACATTTGATGATTTAATATTTTCAAAACCATATATTGCGGCAGATCCTGTATCTCCCGACGTCGCACCAAGGATGTTAATATGACTATTATCTCTAGTTAAGTAATAATCCATTATTCTAGATATAAACTGCATAGCAATATCTTTGAAGGCATAAGTCGGGCCATGAAATAACTCTAATAAATATTCATTATTATTGATTTTTCTTAATGGAGTAATTTCATTGTTAGTAAAATTTTTATATGAGTGATGTATTATCTCCTTAAGGGTATCTTCAGAAATAGTTTCATCTAAGTAAGGCTTAAAAACATGATATGCAATTTCTTGGTAAGACATATCGGAAAATGATTCAATAAGTTTTGAATCAAGTACTGGCCAAGAACTAGGTACATATAATCCACCATCTGATGCTAATCCCTCAAAAATAACATCTTTGAAGCCAAGCTCTCTTGCTTTTCCACGAGTACTTTTATAAATCATTGAACTAGATTCAGTCATTATCATTAAAGACACGAATTAGATTAACCTTACCGCTTATATTATCTAAAGATTCAATTGTATTGATAGAAGAAAGAATAGATTTATATGATACAGAATTCGTAATCATTACTATTGGGATTAATTTATCATCTTTCAATGGTTCATGTTGTGTAACAGCTTCTATACTAATTTTATGAGATGCAAGAGTAGATGTTACTTCAGCCATTACTCCTGGGACATCATTTGCGAATATTCTCAGATAGTATTGACTGCATATATCATTAATATTCATAACGCTAACTAATTCATCATTAGTGTCTTTTTTAGAATCGCGATCCAAATCTTTATGACTATAATTACAATAGTCTGAAATGTTTGAAACAACTGCTGATGCTGTAGCATCACCACCAGCTCCATGTCCATACAGAAGTGATGTGCCAAAACGATCTCCTCGTGTACTTACGGCATTCATTACTCCATCTATATTAGATAAAATATTAGTCTGGTGTATTAAAACGGGATGTGCTCTGCATTCTATTTGTGAATTAGTTCTTTTTGCTAGTGCAATATGCTTTATCTTATAACCGAGCTCTGTTGCATAATCTATATCCATAGTCTCAATAGATTCTATACCTTCGATATGCATGTTCTTATATGGTGATTTAATATTGTATGCGAGCATAGCAAGAATAGATATCTTATGAGCTGCATCAAAACCGCCTATATCAAAAGTAGGGTCAGCTTCTGCATAACCTAATTCTTTTGCATTCTTTAAGGCCTCAGAAAAATCTTTATTATCTGATGACATTTGATCTAAAATATAATTACAAGTTCCATTAACTATGCCACTGATAGATAATATATTTTCATTTAACATATTATGTGTTAAAGCATTTATGATAGGCACTGCACCTGCAACTGCAGCTTCAAAACCAAGGTAGACTTTATTTTTTTTTGATAGCTCAAATAACTCATCGCCATGTTCTGCAATTAATGCTTTATTTGCAGTTATAACAGATTTTTTATTTTGAATAGCTTTTTTGACAAGTTGAAGTGCAATTTCACAACCCCCAATTAATTCAATTATTAAATTACAATCCGAATCAATAACACTGAGAATGTCTGAGGAAAATTCAATACTATCATGATTGAATTTTTTTTTATCTATAGATCTGTCAGTGATTATAGCAATCTCTACATCTTGCCCACAGTTCTTTGATATTAAATCTTGATATTTAATAAAATGATCAACAAAACTTTTACCAACAGTTCCTAATCCACACACAGCTATCTTAAGCATTTATACTCCTATATAATGAGGATATAATATCATTAATATTTATTAATTTCCCGAGATAATGGAACTAGTTGAAGACAAACATAATAGTGACTTTAATATAAAAAAATATATTAATAACACGATCATAATTAATGATAATTCATATTCTGAACCAATAATAATTTTTGACAAAAAAATCTCTAACTTTTCTATAGATAAACCAAATTTAATTAACATCAATGATATTGAGCAATATCTTGATTCGATTACATTAGTACTTATCGGTACGGGAGAAAGTACAATCTTGCCTAATCAGGATTTAATAGAGTTGATGTACAAAAAAAATAAAGGGTTAGAGTTTATGAATACTGATTCTGCATGTAAAACACATAATATATTGTTATCTGAAAGTCGCTCGTTTATCTCAATACTTTATCCATAAAATCAAAATAAGTATTACAAATATTGCTATAACCAATAAGTACTTATTAATAATCTTAAGAATAGATTCTCCGAATCGCATACATATAAATGATACGAGGAAAAATCTTGCTGATCGCCCGATAATTGAGATGATGGTGAATAAGAGTATATTATAACTAAGCACTCCTGCACTTATTGTAAATACTTTATAGGGGATGGGCGTGAATGCTGCAATAAACAAAAAGATAATACCATAAGTCTCGAACATTGATTTCGCTTCTAAATATTGGCCATATTTATTGAATTGATGAAGATAAGTCTCTATTAAATCAAATAGATAATAACCTAGACAGTATCCAACTATTCCGCCTAATACTGACCAAAAAGAGGCAATGAGTGTTATGCGAATCCAATTATGCTTTCTGGATAATACCATAGGGGCTAATAAAGTATCAGTTGGTATTGGGAAGAAGATAGATTCAGTAAAACTAAGTATTCTTAGATAGACTAAAGATTTTGTTGAGCCACATTTATTTATAACATTAAGAATAATGTTTTTCATGTATTCTCAACACCTTTAAGCATTGGGACAAATACTACATCCTCAATAATCTTTTTTATAATTCCATTTTTAGTATTCTTTAATTTAGTAAGTTTTTGTTCGCCTTTATGCATAAGTGGAAGTACAATTCTTCCTGTTGGTGAGAGCTGATTAACGAGAGTCTCTGGTAAGTCATCTGCAACTGCTGTAATGATAATGGCATCATAGGGAGCATTATTAAGAAAGCCTAAGTGTCCATCTCCAAGAATGAAAGAAATATTCTTAAAGCCTAAGTGATTTAATTTCTTTTTTGATTGTTCGTGTAAGGTACTAATTCTCTCAATTGTAGTAACTTTTTTAAAAAGCATAGACAATATAGATGTTTGATAGCCAGATCCTGTTCCAATTTCTAATACATGATTCATGGAATTCGTTTCATGTAATAATTCAGTCATCTTTGCAACCATGTATGGCTGTGATATTGTCTGCTTGAAACCAATTGGTAATGATACATTTTCATATGCTCTATTAGCTAATGCCGTATCAAGAAATAGGTGTCTAGGCATATTTGAAATCAAGTTTAGAACTTCAGGATTTTTAATACCTAACCCCTTAAGTTCATGAATAAGTTTTTCTCTACTAGATTGTGAAGTTAATCCTGTTCCTTTTATACTGTTTATATCCATAAATTATTTTATTTTGTTGTATACTTCGCTATTAGTCATATCGATTGTAAGCGGTGTAATTGAAATAAATCCTTTCTCAATTGCATGAAAATCATTTCCTTCTGCCGAAATACCCTTTCCTACTCCTCCAATATTAAAATATCTGTTTTTATTTTTTTTTAGAGGTAATGCTTTGAGCGGCTGCTTCCTTTTACCAAGCTTAGTGATTTTAAAGCCTTTAATTTTAGAAAATGGAAGGTCAGGTATGTTTATATTAATAATGGCTTTCTGAGATATTAATTTATGAAATATATACTCAATTATATACTTAAGTTTGTAATTGAGATCAGTGATGTGCTCTGGATTTTTTGATGCGATTGATATAGCAACAGATCCATATTTAGAGTGTCTTCCTTCAATTGCTGCTCCTACAGTGCCGGAATAAATAACATCATCACCCATGTTAGAACCAATATTGACTCCACTAAATACAATGTCAGGATTTTTTTTCATTATACCTCTTGATCCAATATGAACACAATCAGCAGGAGTACCATATATTTTATAAAAATTTTTTGATATTTTTTTAATCTGAACAGGGCTATGAACACTTAAGCAGCTGCTGGACGCACTTATATCACGATGGGGAGCAACTGTAGTAACATCGCCATATTCTTCTAATACGTTTTTCAGAACTTTCAATCCTGATGACTTATAACCATCATCATTAGATAACAAAATATTCACAATTACTCCATATATGGCTATGATTAGTGTACATAATATCTCTTAATGTAATATGAAAAAAGATAAAAAAATAAAAGAATTAGATGATTGGCTTAAAAATTCAAATGATGAAGATTTTGCTCACCATGACGTATCGACATTAGATGAATATGATCATGAAATATTTGATTATGATTTTGATCAAATAATACTAATAGATAATAATAAAGGAATTTTTGAGTATAAAAGAAACGGAGTTCAAGACTATGTTCTTAATAAGCTCAAAAGGAAAAACGTATCAGATATTCCAATTGAAATAGACCTTCATGGAGAAACAGTAAAGGATGCAATATTGAAACTTGATGATTTCTTCTCAAATGCATTTGCAGATAAAGCTGAATTTATAAAGATAATTTGTGGCAAAGGTACAAATAGTATTGATAATATCCCAAAGATTAAAATTACAACTCAAGCATATATTAAAAAATCTTTAATTGTTAACGCAGCTTGCACAGCTAGAGATAAAGATGGTGGTACTGGAGTTATCAAAGTTAAATTGAAAAATTAGATATATCATCCTTTGTCAAATAACGATACTCTCCTTCACTCATATCATCTAACTCTAAAAAAGAATATTTAGTTCTGTGAAGTTTTAAAGTTTTAATTTTCAAAAAATTTAGGGAGTTACGAATCTCTCTATTTTTCCCAGAAGATAATATCACTTTGTATATGTTGTTATCTAGTTTTTCTATATTTTCGAACTTCCCTATATCATCATCATTGATAGGAACTCCTTTGAGCAAACGAATTATATCATTCTTAGTCAAAACCTTATCGGTATGAACTATATATTCCCTTTTAAATGAAAAAGATGGATGCATTAGTGTATTTGCGAGATCACCATCATTTGTGAATAACAATAAGCCAGTTGTTTCAACATCTAGTCTTCCAACATTAATCCATTTACCATCTACATCAGGGAGACTATCAAAAACCGTTCTTGCATTGTGCGGATCAGATCTGCTAACAATTTCACCCAAAGGTTTAAAATATTTTATAACTTCAATGTTTTGATAAAGTAAATTATCTACATCAATATCTTTACCCTTTATGCTTAATAAGTCTCCATGTTTCCATTTATCACCAACTTTAGCTATAGAATCATTTACTTTTATATATCCTGACTCTATTAATTTTTCTGCTGATCTTCTTGAGCAGATACCTATTTTGGAAAGAAGTTTTTGAAGTCTATACATCTTGTTAATAATTGATTATATTAATTATTCATGAAAATACTTAACATAGCTATAATTATTGTATCTAATACAAGAACACATGAGACTGATAAGTCTGGTAAAAAACTATCTGAAATGATTTCTAATGAGGGTCATGTAATTGTAACTAAAGAAATTGTTAAGGATGATATCTATGCTATAAGAAAAGTCGCCTCTGACTTTATTTTAAATAAAGAAATTGATTCCATCATCTTAAGCGGTGGAACAGGTATTACAGGTTCAGATGGAACACCGGAGGCTATAGAACCTCTACTTGATAAAATAATAGATGGATTTGGAGAATTATTTAGGCTTAAATCGTTCGAAAAGATAAAAACATCGTCATTACAATCTAGAGCCCTTGCAGGTGTTGCTAATAAAACTTTCATATTTGTATTACCTGGATCAATAGATGCATGTAAAACAGCGTGGAATGAAATAATTTGCCATCAACTCAATAGTGAAACAAAGCCATGTAATTTAGTTATGTTAATGCCTAGACTAAAAGAATAACTAAATGCTCTCAACGTCTGATATTTCAGGCAAATCAGATAATTTATTTTTATTGAAATAATCAAGAAATTTCGGAGTCGTGCCAAATAATTCAGGTTTTCCTGGTGACTCTTTATGTCCAACAATCTTTATCCATTCTAACTCTAACAAAGTTCTTATGATATTTGTGCTTACAGCAATTCCTCTTATCTCTTCTATATCTCCTCTCGTTACAGGTTGTTTGTAAGCAATAATTGCAGTTGTCTCTAAAAAAGCCTTAGAAAATTTATTCATACCTTTATCTTTCAGTTTAGATATATAAGTATCTAACCCGTCTTTTGCTTGAAATCTAAATCCACTAGCAACCTGACAGATATGAATTGCTTTATTTGCATAGTCATGGTTAAGCTCATCAATAGCATGACTAATTTGTTTTTTATTTAGATTTTTATCATCTAAGATTTTGGCAATTTGAGATATCGATAATGGCTCATCACTCACAAGTAATAAACATTCGATTATATTTTTAAGTGAATAATTCATTTTTTAAGGCCTATATAAATTCTTGACATTGGTTCGTTTTGAATTACATCAATCAATGACTCTTTAACAAGCTCTAGAAGTGCAAGAAATGTTACTATAACGCCTAATCTACCCTCTTGAAGATTAAATAATTCAACAAATTCAATATTTTCATGATCTTTTAGTTTAGATAGCATTGAGGACATTCTTTCTCGAACTGATAATGTTTCAGATAATATATTATGTGTAGATAATATCTCTGCTCGTCTAAGCACATCCATCAAAGCAAGTTTCAGTTGCTCAATTTTTATATCAGGTATGTCAATAGTATTTCTTTTCTTTGTTTCAATAGCATTTGATACAACATAAAAGTCTCGATAATTTCTAGGGAGATTTTCAATTTGCTCAGATGCATTCTTATATTTTTGGTACTCTAATAAACGTTTAATAAGATTTGCACGAGGATCTTCTTCATCCTCAATTTCCGTTTCAACAGGTAATAAAAGTTTTGACTTAATTTCTGTCAAAGTTGAAGCCATAACTAAATAATCAGCAGCTAATTCGAAATGCATTTCCTCCATTAGCGAGATATAACTCATATACTGTTCAGTGATCGGTAATATAGGCAAATCGGTTATATCAATATTTTGCTTTTTAATAAGATATAAAAGTAGATCTAGTGGACCTTCAAAGTCCTCTAAAATAATGCGCAAATGCTCTGGCGGTATAAATAAATCCTCAGGAATATCAGAAATGGCCTTACCGTTATATATTGCAGTAATTTCAGTCAAAATTAAATCCCATGACACTGTTTAGCTCTAAGATCATTTTATTGGCTCTTTCACGAGCCTTTAATGAACCATTGTTTAGAGTCTCTTGTAAATATTTTTTATCATTCATTATCTTTTGAATCTCCTTTGATATGGGCTCAATCAAATTTATTACAACTTCTTTTAACTCATTTTTAAAAGATGATATTTCTTTATTTGCAAAAAGGGCAATTATTTTATCTTTTTCAATGTTAGATATTGAACTATAAATTGTAATTAGATTATTAATTTCAGGTCTATTAGCAAGTTGATCAGAAGAAGTTGGCATCGCAAGTGAATCCGATTTTGCTTTATTAATTTTTACTGAAATTTCATCATTTGAATCTGTCAGAAGTATTCGTGAATACTTAGAGATATCTGACTTACTCATTTTATTGTTAGCATCGCGTAGACTCATAATTCTAGGTGCAGCTTTATTTATAATAGGTTCTGGTAATTTGAAAAATATTTTTTTGTAATCTGTGTTAAATTTATGTGCAATATCTCTTGTCAATTCAAGATGTTGTTTCTGATCATCACCGACAGGAACTTTATCAGCATGATAAAGAAGAATGTCTGCTGCCATCAACACTGGATATGCATATAAACCCAGTGATGCATTATCACGATTTTTTCCTGCCTTGTCTTTAAACTGTGTCATTCTGTTTAACCAACCAACCCTAGCAGTACAACTGAGGTACCAAGATAAAACGCTATGTTCTCTTACAGCTGATTGATTAAAGAGAATACATTTTTTAGGATCCAAGCCGCAAGCTAGAAATATTGATAAGACACTATAAACATTTTGTTTTAATTCTTCTGGGTCTTGAAAGACGGTTATAGCATGTTGGTCTACTATACAAAAAATAGAATCGGTATCATTTTGAAAATTAAGAAATTGTTTTATAGCACCGAGGTAATTTCCTAAGTGAATATCACCTGTAGGTTGTACGCCTGAAAAAACTGTATCTTTAGACATATAATGAGTGATTCATATAAGACCATTTTAACATAATGATCTAATTTAGATACTGTATAAATTTTTTTAAATTTTATATACTACGCTTATGACTAAAGAGAGAATTAGAATGATTGAAGAGGGATTGGCTCTATTAAACCCTTTGAAAATTGAAATAGAAGATGAAGGCCATCTTCATGTTGGTCATGCGGGCGCGAAATCCGGCGGACATTTCAAATTATATATTGTATCTCAGTCTTTTAATAACATGACCCAAATAAACAGACATAAGCTGATATATGAAACATTATCAGAATTATTGAAAACAGAAATTCATGCTCTGTCTATAAATGCAAAATCTCCTGAAGAGTTATAAATCTAGCTTAAGCACATACGCATCTTCTCGACCATTTTCAGATTCATAGTAGTTTGTTCTTGTGCCAATTATTTGAAAGTTCAATTTTTTATATAAAGACTGGGCTTCAATATTACTTATTCTTACCTCAAGTATTATATTTTCAGAATTTCTAAGTCGAGATTCACTAATTATTAGTTCGATAAGAGATTTTCCAATACCTTTTTTTCTAAAATTTTTTTTAACTGTAAGATTTAATATATGTGTTTCTGGATATGTAATTTTAGCTATTACGTAACCTACTAGATTTTCATTAAAAAAAACCGAGAATGAATCATACTTATATAATATACAATCTCTTAGTATTTCTTTAGTCCATGGAAAATTGTATGATTCAAGCTCGAGATCATAAATTTTATTCAAATCTTTTATGCTCATAGGAATAAAATTATACAAATCTGATTTTCTAACTGACATTGATATTTTCTTTCATAAATATTAGATCTTCCCAAACTTTCCTCTTTTCATTAGGGCTTCTCAAAAGATAAGCTGGATGATAAAAAACAAGTGTTGGTATATTAGTATTCTTATAAAAATGAATTTTTTGCCTTAATGATGCCATAGGTTCAGAAGAATTAAGTATTCTCTCAGCTGCAATTTTTCCAAGTAAAATGATTACTTTAGGGGATATCAATTCAATTTGTTGATCTAAATAACTTGCACAAGATTTAATTTCTTCATTACTGGGATTTCTGTTTTCAGGTGGACGACATTTAACTGTATTCGTAATATATACATCATCTCTAGTAAGTTTGATAGATAGAAGGATTTCTGTTAAAAGTTTCCCTGCTCTTCCAACAAAAGGTTCTGCTGTTAGATCCTCTTCTTTTCCTGGTGCCTCACCAATAATTAATATTTGAGAATTATTATTGCCTTTACCAAATACAACCTTATTTCTAGTTTTTGCTAATATACATTTTTGACAATTATCAGCATCTAGTTTTAAATCTTCAAAACTTAATATATTTTTTCCTAAACCATCATCATTAAGCCAAGACACATCTATATTCATAAGAGTTAATAGCTCTTTTTTCCTAGACATTAAATACCTGATAGTTTTTTTGATTCAAGATTTGGATTATGATAAATCTTGTTAATAGCATTCAGATAAGCCAAGACTGAAGCTTTAACAATATCAGTGTCTGCACCATGTCCATTCACTATGACCTCACCTTTGAGAACCCTTACTGTTACTTCTCCTTGTGCATCTGTTCCTGATGTAATGTTATTTACAGAATAAAGTTTTAAATCAATATTTAAATCAATTAGATTGTTAATAGCATTAAATGCAGCGTCAACAGCTCCATCACCTTCTGCAGATGAAGTTAGTTCTTTACCCTTGATGTCCAGTGTAATTTTCGCATGTGGCTTTTTAGAGGAATCACATACTACTGTCATGGATATTAATTGAATATCATCACCTGATAGTTGGACATTATTAGATAATTGAATAATATCCTCATCATATATTTCATGCTTCTTATCAGCTAATTCCTTGAATCTAGAAAAGAGATCATTAAATGACTCTTCAGATTCATACTGTAGATTTAACTGATCCATTTTCTGCTTGAGAGCATTTCTTCCTGAGTGCTTGCCTAAAACCAATGAATTGCTGACAAGACCAATATCTTCGGCTCTCATAATTTCGTAAGTTTCTCTGGACTTAATAATGCCATCTTGATGAATACCAGATTCATGGGCAAAAGCATTTTTACCAACTATGGCTTTATTAGGTTGAACTGGAAATCCTGTGATACTTGAAACTAGCCTAGAGCAATTCATAATTTTTTTTGTATTTATTCTTGTATCGCATGAAAAAATATCTCGTCTAGTTTTCACGGTCATTACTATTTCCTCTAAAGCTGCATTTCCTGCTCTTTCACCTAGACCATTAATCGTACACTCTACTTGTCTCGCACCGTGAAGAACAGATGATAGCGAATTTGAGACTGCTAGTCCCAAATCATTATGACAATGAACTGAAAATATAGCTTTATTAGCATTAGGTACATTTGAAATAATTTTTTCTATCAATTCACCAAATTGATGTGGCATATTATAACCAACCGTATCAGGAATATTTATGGTTGTCGCGCCAGCATTAATTACTTGCTCTATGATCTCACATAGAAAATTGAAATCTGATCTGCCGGCATCTTCTGGAGAAAATTCTACATCTTCAGCATTATCTTTAGCGATGTTAACAGCATTAACTGCATTTTTAATGACCTGCTCAGGAGTCATTTTTAACTTCATTTCCATGTGTATAGGAGATGTAGCAATGAATGTATGAATTCTTGAAAGTTTTGCATTTTTCAAAGCATCAGCTGCTCTTAAAATATCTTTTTCCAAAGCTCTAGCTAAAGCACAAATCCTTGATGTTTTGATACTATCCGCAATTTCTTTGACTGCAGTAAAATCTCCTTTGCTAGCAATTGGAAATCCGGCCTCTATAACATCGACATTAAGATCATTTAGTGCATTAGCAATTTGTATTTTCTCTTGAATGTCCATAGATGCGCCAGGACTCTGCTCACCATCTCTAAGGGTTGTATCAAAAATTATTAAATTATCAGTACCAGTCATATCAATGAAATCCTACACTATATAAGTCTAGTGAGCATTATAACCTAACAGATAGCAGTAAGTAGTGAAAATATATTAAACTTTACTCAACTTATTGATTATCTTTTGCAGATATATCATTGGGATTCAATTTACTCCTTTTAAATCTTCGAAAAAAGTATAGCCCGGGACCTGAGAGACCATAGAATAAAAAGAAAATAAATAATACTTTTGGTGGATCAAATGATATAAAAGAAATGGCTAATGAGATTACAAAAAGCATAATATAAGGAATCTTTTGTCTAAAGTTAATGTCTTTAAAACTCATATAAGCAATATTACTTACCATTAGAATTGATAGTGAAACAATCAAAATAACTGTCAAAGTGACGTATGATTGAATAACGACTCCTAAGTCTTGCATTAACCATACATAACAAATTAAAATTGCTGCTGCGGCTGGACTAGCTAAACCCATAAAATATTTTTTGTCGGTAGTTTGATTTCTAGAGTTAAATCTAGCTAATCTTATTGCTGTTGAAGCGATATAAATAAAACATGCAATATAGGATATCTTAGCAAGATAACCAGAAGTAAACATGGATAAACTTGAAAGATAAATAAGTAATGCTGGTGCAACACCAAAACATAACATATCAGATAAGCTGTCAAAGTACTCACCAAATGATGTTTGTGTATTTGTCATTCTTGCCACTCTGCCATCAAGGCCATCAAGAATCATTGCAAACAAAATATATATAGCAGCTAATACATAATTTCCGCCAATAGCTGTGATGATTGAATAGAAACCACAAAATAAAGCCCCTGATGTCACAAGGTTTGGTAGCAGATATACTCCAGGTAGTTTATTTCTTTTCTTTCTCAATTATTTATCACCAACTAACTTATCGCCATCCATCCATGACATCATACTTCTTAATTTTTTTCCTGTACTTTCAATGAGATGTTCAGAACCCTCTTTTCTCAGACGATTGAATTCTGGTGAACCAGCTTTTATTTCACTTACAAAGTCATTAGCAAACTTACCGTTTTGAACATCTGCTAAGACTAATTTCATTTTTTCTTTAACATGGTCGTCAATCAAAAATGGTCCTTTTGTTAGATCACCATATTCAGCAGTATTAGATATAGAGTATCTCATATCTGTCATCCCACCTTCATACATTAAATCTACTATAAGTTTAAGTTCATTTAAACATTCAAAATATGCCATTTCAGGTGCATAGCCTGCGTCGACAAGTGTTTCAAAACCGGCTTTAACTAATGCAGTAACTCCGCCACACAAAACAGCTTGTTCACCAAATAAATCAGTTTCTGTTTCTTCTTTAAAGTTTGTTTCAATAATTCCAGCACGACCTCCTCCAATAGCAGAAGCGTATGAAAGCGCGATATCTTTTGCATTACCTGATGCATCATTATGAATTGCTATTAATGTAGGTACACCTTTCCCATTGACGTATGTAGAACGTACAAGATGGCCAGGGCTTTTTGGAGCAATCATAAAAATATCATGGTTATCTTGGGGTTTAATTTGTCCATAATGAATATTAAATCCATGAGCAAATGCTATTGCAGCTGAGGGTTTGAGGTTTTGTTCTATACTCTCTTTGTACAAGTCAGCCTGATACTCATCAGGTGCAAGAATCATCACTACATCTGCTCCAGATACTGCATCTGATATGTTTTTAACTTCTAGACCAGCTTCCTCAGCTTTTGATGTACTAGATGAACCCTCTCTAAGTCCAACAACAACCTTTGCCCCTGAATCTTTTAAATTCATTGCATGTGCATGTCCTTGAGAGCCAAAACCAATTATAGATACATTGAGATTATTAATAACATCTAAATTTGCATCTTTATCATAATATACTTTCACTACCCTTCTCCTATTTTTTAATTTCTAATGACTCAGATCCTCTACTGATTCCAAGAGCACCTGATCTAACCTGTTCAATAATTTTAATTTTTCCTAAAGAATCAATGAATGCTAAAATTTTTTCAGACGGACCAGTAAGCTCGATAGTATATGTTGTATCTGTAACATCAATAATCCTTGCTCTAAATATATCAGTTAATCTTTTAAGCTCATCTCTTTGCTTTAAAGTCGATTTAACTTTTAATAGAAGCATCTCTCTTTCAATGTGAGTCTCATCTGTTAAGTCTTTTACGTTAATAACATCAACTAGTTTATCAAGTTGCTTCATTAATTGAGATGCTTTTGCTTCATTGCAATATGTTACAAGAGTCATTCGTGAAATTGAATCATCTGATGTTGGCGCAACGCTTAAACAATGAATATTATAACCACGAGCAGAGAACAAGCCTGCAATTCTTGATAATGAGCCAAATTCATTTTCTACAAGAATTGATATGATATGTCGCTTATCAGTGGTCATGCTAATTCGATATCTTCATTTGCTGAAGGAGCTAAATGCATTTCGTGATGTCCTTTACCACTCATTATCATTGGATAAACATTTTCGGTTTCATCAGTAATAACATCTACAAATACTAATCTATTCTTGAGGCTAAGAGCATGAGTTAGATCTTTTTCTAAATCTTTTGGCTTATCTATTACCATACCGATATGACCAAAGCTTTCAGCAAGTTGTGCAAAGTTTGGAATAGCATCCATATATGACATTGCATACCTACCCTCGTAAAAAAACTCTTGCCATTGTCTAACCATACCCATATATCTATTGTTCAAAGTTATAATTTTAATAGGTAATCCATATTGTAAGCATGTAGATAGCTCTTGTATACACATAAGAATACTAGCTTCACCAGTTACGCAAAGAACTTGTTCTCTAGGATAAGCTAATTGTGCCCCTATAGCTGCTGGTAGGCCAAAACCCATTGTTCCTAATCCCCCCGAATTAATCCATCTATTAGGTTTATCAAATTTATAATATTGAGCAACCCACATTTGATGTTGTCCTACATCAGAAGTCACAAATGATTTTCCTTTTGTAATTTTATGAAGAGTCTCAATTACAGATTGAGGCTTGATCACTTTAGTGGATTTTTTATAAGATAGACATTTCTTTTTTTGCCATGAATTTATTTTTCTCCACCATTTGCTCAAAGCATCTTTATTAATATCTTTTTTAAAAGACTTTGTATGCTCTAAAAGTTTTTTTAAAATCTGTTTAGTGTTACCAATTAAGGATTGATCTACTTCAATAATTTTTGAAATTGATGATGGATCAATATCGATATGAATTATCTTTGCTTTTGGGCAAAATTGATTCGTATCGCCCGTTACCCTATCATCAAATCTAGCGCCAATAGCGAGCAGAACATCACAGTCATGCATTGCCATATTAGCTTCATATGTCCCATGCATTCCAAGCATACCTAAAAATTGTTTATCCGATGAGGGATATGCCCCTAATCCCATCAACGTATTAGTTATAGGAAAATTAAGATGTTTAGTTAATTTAACTAGATCATTACTTGCTTTGCCGAGAATCACTCCGCCTCCAGCGTATATCATAGGTTTTTTTGCAGAACAGATTAGCTTTGCAGCCTCTTTTATTTTTTCATCAGATTCTGATTTTTTAACATTATAAGATCTAATTTTTATATTTTTCTTATATTCAAAATTAATTTTTACTTTTGGATCTGTTAAGTCTTTTGGAATGTCTATTATTACTGGACCAGGCCTTCCAGTCGTTGCAATTATAAAAGCTTTTCTAAATGTTTCTGCAATTGACTCTCGATCATTAATAAGAAAGTTATGTTTACATATTGGCCTTGTAATACCTGTGGCATCAGCCTCTTGGAAGGCATCACTTCCAACATATTGTCTTGATACTTGTCCAGAGATTACAATCATAGGAATAGAATCCATATGTGCAGTTGCAATTCCTGTAACACAATTCGTTATACCAGGGCCTGAAGTGACTAAGACAACTCCGGGTTTGTTACATGCCCTCGCATATCCATCCGCTGCATGTGTTGCACCTTGTTCGTGCCTAACCAAAACATGTTTAATTTTTTCAGCTGCAAATAATGCATCATAAATATGTAGGACAGCTCCACCAGGATAACCAAAAATATATTCTACTCCCTCTTTTTTAAGAGATTCAATAATTATTTCTGATCCGCTAAGTTTCATTCCCTGTCTCTTTAAATAGTTATTTAATTCTTTTTTATCATAAAGAAGAATTTATTATCTTTTTCTTCTGATGAAAGTATCTCATTGCCAGTTTGAGTTGCAAAAGATTCAAAATCCATTACTGCGCCTGGATCTGTTGAAATCACATGGAGTACTTGTCCAGCATCCATAGTATTTATCTCTTTTTTAGCTTTAATAATTGGAAGTGGACAATTAAGGCCACTTGTATCAAGTTCTTTATCAAAATCGCTCATTATCTATTACCTCTTGCGTTATAATTATATATAGAGAACTATATTAGTACATTTGGATAATTTAATATAGAAAAACATACATTGCGAACTAATAAATGTCTAAATATTTCATAGGTATAATCATGGTACTCTCTGTGGGAAGTGCGGCCGCACATGAAGATATTCCTGCACCCAATCTTGGTGACACATTAAATAGAACAATAACGCTCTACGATGAAGAGAGAATAGGAAGAAATATTTATAAAAACCTTCAAAAAAATAACTATATTATTGATGATTTTCTAGTCAATGACTACATCACATACCTAGGAAATAGATTAAGCAGGAATATATCAATGGAAAGGGACTATTTCTTTTTTATGACAAAATCTGATGCTGTAAATGCATTTGCAGTTCCTGGAGGTTTTATGGGCTTTAATGCTGGCTTATTCATCCTTACTCAAAATGAAGCTCAACTTGCAGGAGTTGTTGCACATGAATTAGGACATGTGGTTCTTCGTCATAGCGCAGAAATGATGGCAAGTAGTAATGTCAATTCAATTCCTATGTGGATTGGAATCTTTGCAGGACTTCTTGCAGGAGAGACAGAAGCGAGTATAGCTTCTATTCAATCAGGTATAGGTTTCTCAGTTCAAAAAAATATTAATCTTGTTAGAGAAAATGAAATTGAATCTGATAACTTTGCAGTAATGCTAATGAATAAAAGTAATTATGATCTAAACGAGATGGCAAACTTTTTCCTTTTAATGCAAGGAGACTCAAACAACCAAGAAAATTTAAATGAATACTTTATGACTCATCCACTTTATAAAAACAGAATTAGTACTATTAAAAAAAGAGCTCGTGAACAAGTTAATCCTATAAAAAATAGTACTGATGATTATTTTTATGTAAGAAATATTCTAGAAAGTAAAATGAGAATATTGAAGAATATGAAATATAAATTTTCAGATGATCCAATACAGAATCATCGCTATGCATTGAGTTTAGTCAATAGTGGTAAATATACTGAGGCTAGAAAAATTCTCAGTCAAAGTTTCAGTAAGGATCGTTTCAATATTTATCTAGCATCATTGATGTCAGAGATATTATGGCTTGAAGGCAAAAAATCTGAGTCAAAAGAAATTTTAAAAAAAATACTAAGTATTTATCCAAATAACAACGCTATAAGTCACCAATTATTTTTTTTCAATATTAAAGATCAGGTAGATTTAGAACAAAGCATCTCCGGAATTGAATACCTAATGAAATATAACTCTTACAATCCACAAGCTTATAAGATACTTGCTGAGGCTTATAGTAAAACAAACAGATTTTATAAATCAAAACTAGCTCTAATCAATTATTATAATCTCAAAGGTAATATACCTATGGCATTTAAGGTAATAGATGATAGCAATAGTTCAAATAAGCTTAGTGAGTATGAAAAAGAATACCTTAAAAAGCTAAAAAACAGTATCTTATGTGCGTCTAATCCGCCCTTAGAACCTATATTTGGCAATAAAACCTGTAATTAAAAAATGTTTTAATAAAATTGATTCATCTATATAATGGAGCCATGAAATATATAGTAGAATTTCTCTTAATTATTGTACTGGTTTTACCAAGCTTATCTTATGCAGACAACATTGCAGAAGGTAAAAGTCTTACATTCGACAGGAAGAAAGGTAACTGTTTAGCCTGTCATATGATAGATGACGGAGAACTTGCTGGCAATAATGGTCCTCCTCTCCTTGCGATGAAAGCGAGATTTCCAGACAGAGAGGTTCTATTTCAACAAATCTGGGATCCTACAGAGAGTAATCCGTATTCTTTCATGCCACCATTTGGAAAACACGGCGCTCTAACTAGAACTGAAATTAATAAGATAATGGACTATCTGTATACATTGTGAGGAAAAAATGAAAAGACGAAACTTCATAAAAAATAGTATGCTGTTTGCAGGGGTACTAACAACCTTGCCATCGGTATTATTTGCAAAAAAATCTTATGCCGCTTGGCCAAAAACATCATTTGATATTAAAGACCTTACAGATTCTGTAAAAAGTGTTTATGGTCATAATAATTTAGAAGAATCTTCAAAGGTTAAGTTAAAAGCTCCATCTATTGCTGAAAATGGTGCTATTGTTCCGATAAATGTATCTACAAGTCTAGAAAATGTAGATTCAATAATGATATTTGTTGAGAATAATCCTCAGCCTTTATCAAGTGGATATCAACTTACTCAACTAGCAGAGCCGTCTATTGGTACGAGACTAAAAATGGGTAAAACATCAAATGTAATGGCTGCTGTAAAAAGTGGAGATAAAGTCTATACATCTACACAAGAAGTAAAAGTAACAATCGGAGGCTGTGGAGGTTAATCATGAGTACTATTAAAATGAGATCAAAAGAATCGAATGGCGTTGTGACCGTTAAAGCTCTTATTAAACATCCAATGGAGACTGGTCAACGTAAAAATAAAAAAACAGGTGATATGATACCTGCGCATTACATACAAGAAGTTCATAGTAAAGCCAATGGAAAGGATGTAATAACTATACATTGGGGTCCTGCTGTTTCAAAGAATCCATATCTTACCTTTAAATATAAAGGAAACAAAGGAGATGATGTTGAAATTTCATGGGTTGATAATCAGGGTAATAAAGATACAAAAATAGGTAAGGTAAAATAGTAATGTTTAGAAAAATTCTTGCTGTCATTTTGCTTCTACCAGCTTTATCGGTATTAGCTAGTCCAGAGAAGGATTTTGATAAATTCGTTAGTTATTTCAAAGATAGGTTTCCTAATACACCATACGAAGATTATAAAAATGGTGTTTATTCTATTGATGCTTCAGCAAGAGAACAATGGGAGGCCATGGAAGAATTTCCACCATACGAACTTAATGTAGATAGAGGCGAGGAGCTATTCAATAAGCCATTCAAAAATGGAAATACATATGGATCATGTTTCGAAAATGGCGGAGTAGGAATAAGGCAAAATTATCCATATTTTGATACCGATCGTAATAAGGTAATTACACTTGAAGGTGCGCTGAATGATTGCCGTGTGAAAAATGGTGAAAAACCACTCAGCTATTTCAAAGGCAAGGAGCTAGCTCATGTATCTGCTTACATGGCTTATACGTCCAGAGGTAATGTATTTAATGTGCAAATACCTAATACTGAAGAAGCACTAAATGCTTATGAAGATGGAAAAAGGCTATATTTCACTAAGAAAGGTCAGCTTAACTTTTCATGTGCAGATTGTCATGTATATCAGACAGGTACCAAATTAAGAGCTGATATTCCAAGTCCAGCTATTGGACATCCTACTCATTTTCCAGTCTATCGTTCTGGCATGGGCAGACTAGTGACACTCCATGAAAGATTTGCAGGTTGTTTAAATCGTATAAGAGCGAAAAGCTTCAAAGGCGGGAGTGATGAATTAAATAATTTAGAATTTTTCACTACATTTATGAGCAATGGCCTTGAAGTTAATGGACCTGGCTCTAGAAAATAAATTCAAATAAGCTATACTCATTTCATGACTAAGATTAATGTTTCTAAGTTCATAGCAGTAACTGCTGGACTAATACTGCTCTCCTCATGCGCTAATATGCAAGCCATGATTGAAAATCAAGTACAAGAAGAAAAAGAGATTTCTGTTGATCAAAAGCTTCAGGTATCAATACCTATCCCAGATAACTCAAAATATCTTACAAACAAGACTGTCATATTTGGTGAAGGTAATAAGTTTTCTGGAATACTGTATCTACAACATGATCAATCTGCAGATGACATTGCAAGCTTTTATAGAAAGAATATGATTGCTGATGGATGGTCAGAAATCGGTATAGTGAGATCACAGTTTATTCTTGTCAACTTTGAAAAGGAGAATAGATTTGCAACAATCAAAGTGATTAGAACAATGTTCGAAAAGTCTGACTCAGAAATTACCATAGGACCTAAATCCTCCACACAACTAGAAAAAAGTTTAGACATAGATAGCGGAAGTGTGTCTGATGAACCTTTTGTTGTTGAATAGCCGACTATTCAATAATTATATCTATTACATCCTCTAAGTATAAGTCTCTAAAAAAATGTCCGCCACCCTCGAGGATAACTGTTCTAACATTTGATTTATTAATTTCTCCATAACTTTTATAACTATCTAATAATATTTCATCTTCTGTTCCAGAAAATATAGTTATGGGAGATTTACTGTTATCTATTAAATCAAAAATATTAAATGAAAATGGGTATGCTGATTTATTTTTAGAAAAGTCCAAATATGATTTGAATGTTTTAGATGAAACAATGACATTTTCACAAAATAGAAAGTTAATTCTCTTATATCTATCTGCTAAATTATAATTCTCATTACTATTAATAATAAGATCATATGGAATACCTAATTCTTCTTCATAATATGCTTTAGTTCCTTTGTATGTATCAATAACTGGGGCTAGAAGGTAACTTTTTATTTCCTTATTATCAATTATTGATAAGGCTTGCATGACATTTAACCCACCTCTTGAATGACCAATAAAATTTATTTGGTTATATCCTTTTTTAATTAAGTAATTGTACCAGGTAATTATTTCTTCGACTGATTCATGCTCATTGTGATTATGGTTAATATCACAAGCTAAAAAATCATCATGTCTATTACTAAACCCATAGCTAAGGTTTATTGATAAAATATCATGGCCTTCTTCATATAGTCTAGAAGAAAGAGTTTGAATTATCTCCATTCCTTTATGACCTCTCGTTCCATGAACTATTAAAAAAGCAGAGGTATTTTGATTCGAGCTTGAAAGTTCCCCAGTAAGCTTAATATTGTTTTTACTTGATATCGTAACTTGTTTTCCAGCAGCAAAGGATAGGCTAGTAATAATACAAAAAAGAGTTAAGGTGAAAAAATGGATAGCTAATTTAGGGCGTACAGGATTCGAACCTGTGACAAATGGCTTAAAAGGCCACTGCTCTACCAACTGAGCTAACGCCCCAAATTTATTAAATCTTCTCAAGAGTTCTTAGTTTTCCTGGTAATACTTTTAAATCTATTAAAGCATTTTTAAGAAGTTCTATGAAACTGCTTTCCTCATATACTGCTTTATAATACTCGATTTTCATCATTAATGAAGCTCCAAATATTATTGAGAGTAATGTTATAATTGATCCTATAGCAAGAGTTGAAACTCCGGATACACCTTGTCCTATCGTGCAACCAAGGGATAATACACCTCCGATTCCAATGAGAACT
>ERZ802830.575-NODE-575-length-36918-cov-25.0968_pt1 | contig 36918 bp, 36 predicted proteins | sample MGYA00345654_ERZ802830 | MGnify/ENA primary metagenome ERZ802830 (study PRJEB30503, sample SAMEA104212375) | marine metagenome | biome: Westerlies Biome; feature: [SRF] surface water layer (ENVO:00010504) within the epipelagic zone...; material: water... | reverse complement strand
GTGTTAAGCCTACCGCCAGCGTTCAATCTGAGCCATGATCAAACTCTTCAATTAAAATCATGTTGTGTTACTTTTATAAAATATTAAAAATAACTAAAAATATATATCTCGTATTTTGAACACCCACACGAGTAACCAAATATGTTAAAAGAATATGCCGGCTCTAGGCCGGAACGAAGAATTGTATACCCTTAGGCATAAATATCAACCAGTTTTATAACTAATTTTTGTCTTTATTTACAAGGCGTTCTGAATTAAGAAACTTCATCTTAGATCGAAGCTCAGATCCAACTTTTTCAATGGAGTGTGAAGCAGTGCTTTTGCGCTCTTCTTTCATGATTGGGCCACCAGAGCCATCATTACTTTGACGACAATCATTTAAAAATTTGTCTGCAAATTCTCCAGTTTGAATTCTTTTTAATATTCCCCTCATAGCATCTTTTGTGTCATTAGTGATTATCTTAGGACCACTAACATAGTCACCAAATTCTGCAGTATTAGAAATTGAGTAATGCATATTTGCAATTCCACCTTCGTGAATTAAGTCAACTATGAGTTTTGTTTCATGCAAACATTCAAAATAAGCCATCTCTGGGCTATAACCTGCTTCAACTAAAGTCTCGTAGCCTGCTTTTATTAGTGCAGTCATACCGCCACATAATACTGCTTGTTCACCAAATAAATCAGTTTCTGTTTCTTCTTTAAATGTAGTTTCTAATACGCCTGCTCTAGTGCCTCCATTAGCTTGAGCATAAGACAATGCAATCTCCTTGGCGGTATGGTCATTGGGATTTTTTCCATCCTGAAATATTGCAATTAATGATGGAACCCCTCCACCATTTAGATAAGTGCTGCGAACCGTATGTCCTGGTCCCTTGGGAGCAATCATTATTACCGAAGTATTATCTCCAGGGATAATTTTTTTGAAGTGGATATTAAAACCATGCGCAAATGCCAAAACTGCATTAGGTTTTAAATTAGGCTTAATCTCAGATTCATAAAGTGCTTGTTGAAACTCATCAGGCGCTAGAATCATTACAAGATCGGCTCCAATTACTGCATTTGAAACTTTGGCAACTTTTAATCCAGCACTTTCAGCTTTTGCCCAAGAAGATGATCCCTCGCGCAATGCAACAGTAACATCCACTCCAGATTCATGAAGATTATTAGCATGGGCATGACCTTGTGAACCATATCCAACTATAGTCACTTTCAGATTTTGAATTATTGAAATATCTGCGTCATCTTCATAAAAAATTTTCATTTGATTTACTCCTAAATTTTTAAAACCTTTGTACCTTCATGCAATCCTATGCTTCCAGATCTGGCTATTTCAAGCAGATTTACTTTGCCAATAGCTTTAATTGCAACTTCGATATCACTTGAAGGGCCCCAAGCTGACACGACCATAGCATCTTTATTCTTTTCGTGAATTTTTCCATTTAAATTTTTTAGGATTTTTTGTATCTTGGAACTCTGTTTAAACTTTATCATTATGAACTCATACTCATGATGATCGCCTTCAGTTAAGTCAGATACTTTTATCACATCGATAATTTTATTTATTTGCTTTGTTATTTGCTCAACATCGTGCTCAGAACCTCGAGTTGTAACTGTCATCCTTGAGTAACTCCCATCAAAAACAGGCCCAACATTCAGAGTTTCAATGTTATATCCGCGTTGATGGAATAATCCAACCACTCTTGCAAGTGCTCCAGGCTTATTTTCAATTAAGATAGAAATTATTCTTTTCATGCTTTGGTATTTTTACTAATCCACATATCTTTCATGCTGCCATTAGGAGCAACAAGCATAGGATAAACATGTTCATTTGGGTCAACATAAACATCAACAAAAACTAATCTGTCTTTCATTGCAAAAGCTTTTTCTAATGTTTTCTTAAGTTGCGATTTCTTAGTAACCTTTAAACCAACGTGCCCATAAGATTGAGTAAGCTTTACAAAATCTGGCAAAGAATCTGCATATGTACTTGCGGAGTGCCTTCCACCATAGTTCATATCCTGCCATTGTCTGACCATTCCTAGCGCCTCATTGTTTATATTAATGATTTTTATTGGGAGATTGTATTGAAGGCAAGTAGAAAGCTCTTGAATGCACATTTGAATGCTGCCCTCACCGGTAACACATACAACCTCATCCTTTGGAAAAGCTAATTTAACGCCCATGGCTGCTGGCAAACCAAAACCCATAGTCCCCAGCCCACCAGAATTTACCCATCGCCTAGGCTTATTAAAATGATAATATTGAGCTACAAACATTTGATGCTGACCAACGTCAGAGGTAACCCAAGCATTGCCATTTGTTGCATGATAAAGTTCTTGCACAACAACCTGCGGGAGAATCATTTTAGATTTATTCTTCTTAAGATATAACTCATGATCAAGACCATGCTTGGCACGCCAAGTAGAAATTTGTGAATTCCACTCGTCAAGCGCATCTGAATCAATTTTGAGTTTTGAGCGTTTAATTTCTTTAATTAAAGCAGCAATAGATTCTTTTACTTGACCAACTATTGGTATGTCTGCATTAATTATCTTTGAGATAGACGCAGGATCTACATCAATATGAATAATTCTTGCTTTAGGAGAAAATAGTGAGGGGGTATTAGTAATTCGATCATCAAATCTTGCGCCTATTGCAATGATTACATCTGCATTATGCATTGCCATATTAGCCTGATAAGTTCCGTGCATTCCAAGCATTCCCATAAAATATTTATCGTTTGCAGGATATGCTCCAAGTCCCATTAATGTATTTGTGACTGGCACTTTTATTAGCTTATTAAGGGCTATCAATTCTTTATGAGCATTCCCTAAAATTACTCCTCCACCGGCATAAATTACCGGACGCTCGGCAGATAATATATTTTTACAGGCCTTCTTAATTTGCCCTGGATGCGGCAATATCTGTGGCTGATACGAACGCAAGGAAATTTCTTTTGCTCTTTTGTATTCATAAAGCTTAGATGGATCTGTTTTATCTTTTGGGATATCTATAACGACCGGACCGGGTCTACCTGTTGTGGCAATGTGAAAAGCCTCTTGGACTATGCGCGGAATATCTTTGGTGTTTTGGACGATAAAACTATGCTTAACTATTGGTCTTGAAATTCCAATCATATCTGTCTCTTGAAAAGAATCAGTGCCAATTAGGTGACTTTGGACCTGTCCAGAAATAACAACAAGTGGAATTGAATCCATGAATGCTGTAGCAAGACCAGTTATTGCATTTGTTGCTCCTGGTCCCGATGTAACCAATGCAACGCCAGGTTTGCCAGTGGCTCTAGAATAACCATCTGCAGCATGAGTAGCCCCTTGTTCATGACGAACTAAAATATGCTCGCAAGCTTTTTGCTTAAAAATGGAGTCGTAAATATGCAAAGCAGCACCACCAGGGTAACCAAAAATAAATTTTACTCCCTCATCTTTGAGGGCGCGCATAAGGAGGTCTCCACCTGAAAGTTTCATTTATTTAAAATATTTACCTAAAAGTAATGAGTTTTATACATCAATTGTGTGTAAAAACAAGTTTTTTTCTTTATTTACAGGGCTTTAGAGCTTACTTGAGTAATTTTATAAGAGATTGAATGTCATCTGGAACATCTACTTGAAATTCAAACAAATCTTTGCTTTTTATGCTTGGAAATTTAATTTTTGATGCATGCAGAGCTTGTCTCGGAAAATTTTGTATATGGCTTACCAAATCCCTAGGAGTATCTTTGATGACATGATTTCTAGAGTTATAGAGTCCATCCCCAATTATAGGTAATTTTTGATTACTTAAATGAACCCGAATTTGGTGAGTTCTTCCAGTTTCAATTACAACAGAAATGTGAGAGTAACCCCTGTAGTGCTTGATTAATGAAATATGAGATAAAGCATCTCTTCCATTATCCGCCACTCTCATTTTTACTCTATTCCTTGAATCTCTTAGTATGGGAAGATCTATAGAAAAACTTCCAATAACTTGTCCAACAACAACCGCCTCATATTCTTTATAAATTTCTCTTTCTTGTAACTTGTTTACGAAAAAATTTCTAAATTTTTCGTTTCTAGCAATAACTAACAAGCCTGAGGTATCTTTATCTAATCTGTGAACTATTCCACAACGTGGAAGCTTTTTAAGCTCTGGGAAATGAAATGCTAGAGCGTTTGCCAATGTTCCATTGTGACAACCTGCTCCCGGATGCATTACTAACCCCGATTGTTTATTGATGATCAAAAAGTCTGCACTATCTTCGATAATGTTTATTGGTATGTTTTCTCCATCCCAAGACACTCTATTCTCAAAAACTGGCTCTAAAGAAAGCTCGTCTCCAGTATGAACTTTATCCTTAGGTTTGAGGCTTTCTCCATTCACCAAAAGATTACCTTGCTGTATCCATTTTTGAATTTGACTTCGCGAGAAATCTTCAAACACTATTGTTGCAGCTTGATCCAAGCGAGAATGATTGTGCTTTTCATGGATATTTTTATGGATCATAGTATCTATCTAAAAACTTTATAATTATCTTACAATCTAAAGCAATTGAATTAACCCAAATGCATTAATAAATGTAAAATACATATCGATGTCACAATTCATAAAATATTCACGATTTCATGTCGCAGCAATAATTGCTCTCTCTGCAATCATAATGACTGGCTGCAACTCAGATGAACAAGTCATGGAGAGGCCTGAGAAAGTTTACTATGATACTGCTCAAAGAAGGATGAAGGCTAATAACTTCTTTTCTGCTATCGAGTCCTTGCAAGCCATCGAAGCAAGATACCCATTTGGACAATATGCAGAACAAGCTCAATCAGAGTTAATTTATGCTTACTACATGAACGGCGAGGATGAAGCATCTCATGAAGCAGCAGAAAAATTTATTCGATTAAACCCACGACATCCAAATATTGATTATGCATATTTCATGAGGGGCATTGCCAGTTATACCAGAGATAAAGGAATGTTTGCCAGAATCTTTAAATCTGATCTTTCAAATCGTGACATCTCGGGTGCAAAACAGGCTTTTGGAGAACTATCAGAGTTCTTGACTAGATTTCCGCAAAGTCAATACGCTCCATATGCCTCTCAAAGATTAATTTTTTTAAGAAGCTTAATTGCGAAAAATGAGCTAGTCGCCGCAGAATATTATCTTCAAAGAAAAGCATATGTAGCAGCACTTAGAAGAGCAAAATATGTAATTGAGAATATCCCAAATTCATCAGAAACAATGCGTGCTTTAAAAATTATCAGAGAGTGTTATGAAGCTTTGGGCTATTTTGAACTAATGGAAGACATTGAAATTGTTATTAAAGACAATGGAGGTTCTGTTATAAAAAAATCTGAATCTTCTTCTTGGAATTTCTTTTCAAGGAAAGCTCCAGCACCAAGCAAAAATTAATTTTTTTAAAGACCTGCAACTAAAGAATAAAGCTCTTTTGTAATTTGATTATTGGTTTGATATATCTTTCTGAGATCGTGTTGTTGATTACATACAAATCCATAGCCTAAATTAGAATCTAAATCGCCAAAGGCAACTGCACCACCAACACCTGCGTGACCAAACATTTTTGAATGTTCGTTATTAAAGATGCTACCAGCTGTTGCAATGCCGCCTTCAAGCTCAAATCCAAGGCCAAATTTTATATCAGCACCAAATAAAACCGAATCCGGACCAGATGAATGCGGAGTAATTGCAAGCTCAAGAGTATCTCTACTTAAAATTGAATTTTCCGTTCGAGAGGAAATATTGCTTAGTATTCCATATAACTTGGCTAAACTTTTCGCGGTTCCATGACCATTTGCCGAAGGAATTTCTGCAAGCCTCCAGTCATCTGAATTAGGAAAATCAATACCATCTTCTTCTCTTCTCTGAAAGGCTTCAAGAAAATCGCCTTTAAGCAATGCTGATTTCAATGTTTTTATTTTTGTAGGCAGTATTAAATTTGGAAAAAATTTTAAAAATTTCACTTGCTCAATATTCTGAATAAAATCTAGCATCAACATATCTGCACATCTTGAAAAATCTTCTTTCTGCAAACCAATATGAAAATCAATGTCATGGGGTATGGCTATTTCTTCTTGAAAGTACTCACCCACAGTACGGCCATCAACTCGCCTAAAAAGCTCACCAACTAACCAACCATAGGTTAGAGCATGATACCCTTGAGAGGAACCCGGGGCATTATAGGGAGTTTGAGCTTCAAGATGGTTTACAAAATTCTGCCAGTTCTGCCATGAACCCTTAGGCATGCCATTTTGAAAGCCAAACATACCCGCTCTATGACATAAAAAATCACTAACTATAGTGTCCTCTTTGCCATTACATCCATATTCAGGCCAGTAGTAGCTTACCTTTTGATTATAATCTAGTTTGCCTTCATCAATAAGCTTTGATACACAGATTGCGGTTATGCCTTTCGTAACTGAAAAAACATTGATCAGAGTGTTTTCTTCCCATTCCAAACTTTTATTAGAATCTTTATGACCGCCCCAAAGATTGACGATTACTTCACCCTTATATTCAATGGCTAAAGCTGCTCCGGTTTCAAAACCACTCTCTAAAGAATAAGAAAATATATCTTTAATTTTTTTGAATCTTGGATCGCATTGCCCTTTAATCACGATGTTGAGTAATTAGTTTTTGTCAGTCTTTGAGTCATTTGAAAATTTTTTAATATTTTGATTTTTAAAACTTAATTTCTTACTTTACTATCAATTAAAACTGCAATTAAAAGCGCTGGCTTATGTCCATGGTTTACCCATGCATGATTAGTCCCTCTTTGAACAACGGTGTCAAATGGTTGCAGTCTTACTTCCTCTTCGTCTAATAAAAGAGAAACATCACCTTGTAGCAATACAATGTAATCAATAGTCTCTGTTTTGTGCATTGCTGGATGCTTGGAGGTATCAATTCTGTGATGGGCTGCGCCTATCCGACTGAAAGCTTGAGCTGCAACCTCTTGCAGAATCTCCCATGGAACTCCCTCAGGCGTAGGATTAATTTGAAAATAACGAAATTTAGTTCCATTGGCTGGAGGTGATAATATAATTTCTGAATCTGCTCTATCAAGCTCATCAGTTGAATTAACAGGCATACCATCTGTATTCCAAAGTTCGAATAAGCCACCGACATCCTCTCCTATGGAGCAAGCAGGTGGGCCATCAATTGTAATAATAGATTTACCTTCTTGATTGTGACCAGTGATTATCCTTCTCATTGATATGTTTAAATTATTTAAAAATAACTAACTTTATAGCTTTTTTGAAATGGCGTAGCAAGCAGGGATATAAAAAATTGCAATAACGGTTGAACCAATAACGCCCCCTGCCATTGCCCAAGCAAGTGGTTCAAAGAAAATGCTGGTGACCAGCAATGGTATAAATCCTCCAATGGTGGTTGCAGAAGTTGTAACAACATGACGCGTTGATCTGATGATTACTTCAACGAGATCATTTTTATTAATAGGTGAGTTAGCATTAGCTTCTTTAATATGCGATAGCACAACAATTGAGTCGTTTATTGAAAGGCCAGCCAGGCCTATTGCACCGACCAATCCCATAAAACCAAAATTTGCTTGTCCAAGCGTAAGTCCTAAAAATGCAAGTCCTGTGCACCATATAGCAACGCTAAGAATTAAAGTTGCCTGCCTAAATGAATTTAATGCAGATACAAGCGCTATAACAATGAGAACAAAGAACAATATTGCAGATGAGAAAATATTTGATTGAGATTTGCCTCGTGCATCAGCCTCTCCTCCTATTTCAAGAATATAACCAGGAGGCAATTCAGCTTCAAATTTAATTATTTTATCCATAAGAAATTTTTCCGTATCTGATGGAAGTAAGCCTGGCCAAATCCAAGCAGCCACTTGATTTTGTCTTTTGCCCGCATCTCTTGAAATAAAATTTGCCTGATTGGTAACTTCAAATTCTCCGTAATTGGATGAATAGTCGAATCCATTACTTGAAGGTACCGACAAAAATTGAGTTGATAAGATTGAGTTGTTTGATGAGCCTCTAAGCTTAATGGGAATTTCTTTATTGCCATCTATCATTGTTCCAACTTTTATTCCTTCGCTAGCAATTGCTAGCTCATTGATAAAAAATTCACCTGAAATTGAATTCATGGCCAAATCTGATTCGCTAAATTTAAACTCTAGATTTGCAGCACCGCCACTCAATTCACTTTTAGTTAAATAAACATCAGGAGCTTGTCGAAGAATTAATTCTAATTTTTTGCCCAAAGCTCTAAGCACTGATAAATCTGGTCCATCAATGCTGTATTCAACAGCAGCATCAACTGGGGGGCCTGAATCAAACTTATCCACAATAATTTTTAAATCTGGATTCTCAACGTTCAACCTTTTGGCAAGCGTTGGTAACTTTTTTATCATCTCATCGTAAGAAGAAGCTATATATACTCCCTGTGCTACATTGTTATCGCCAAGCCCAGAATCTCCACCTATAACGTTATAAAGTATTCGTGGTAACTTTCTACCAATAAACCAAAAATCATCTACAACTATTCCACTTTCAAGAATAGACTCTCTAAGTTTTAAGACTGATTTTTCTGCGCTACTAACATTGGAATTTTGTGGCAATTCAATCAAGACTTTAAACATATTTCTATCAAGTGCAGGAAAAAAATCTGCTTTTAAAAATGGAAATGATAAAAAACCTAGCATTGGTAATACCATTGCGATCATTATTCCTCTTTTTGGAACTGCATATGCCCAAGTTAAAACTGCTCTATATCTTTCTAAAAGTTTTTGATTAGAGTACCCACTCCCAGAAAAAATCTCTTTATCAAAAAACTTTATCTGATTTATATAGTTCAGAAGCAACGGAACAACATAGAGAGCAAGAAATAACGATGCTGTAATAGATAATATTACTGTTTTGGCCATTCCCCCAACAAATTCTGCACTTGGTCCCTGACCTGCTGCAATAGGAAAAAATGACAAGGCTGTAGTTGCTGTTGCTGCAGAAAGAGGAATCCATAGGTGGTGGAAGGTTTCATAAGAAGCAGACTCTCGAGAATTTCCTAAACTACGCCTGTATTTATAATCTTCAACTACTATTATTGCATTATCAATTAATAGTCCTAAAGCTATAATTATCCCTGTCATTGAAGTTTGGTGAAGTGGTAACCCTAATAACTTGCATCCAAATAAAACCAAAAAAATAGTCAGAGGGATTATTGAGCCAACTATAATTGCAGATTTAAACCCTAATAAAAAATAGCTAATTCCAATTACAATTAAAGTTGCAAATAGAATACTGCCATATAAGTTATTAAATTTTTCTTTAAAATAATATGATTCGTCATAAATTTTTTCTAGGACTATTTCTGACGGGAGCTGCTCTTTAAAATCATCCACCATTGATTCAATGCTTTCTACATAAAGATCTACCCTTTGTGAAAATGCTCCTCTGATCTCAACCAAAACTGCTCTTTGTCCATTAAAAACAGTAAGCTCCTCTGGTGGATCTCTAGGATTTTTTGATAAATTTGCTATATCGCCAAGTCTAATAATTTCATATTCATTTAAAACTTTGATTGGTAAGTTTGATACTTCGGATAAATTAGTAAGATTTTCTTGAGATTTGACAAGAAATTCTTGGCCGTTGTTTGAAATTTGACCAATGGGTTTTTTTGTATCAAGAGAAGATAGAGACTGGGCAACTTCCTGAAATGTTAGCCCTAGCGCTGATAGCTTTGCATTATCAATCTCTACTAAGACCTCTTCATCTGCAGATCCAAAGACAGCACTGCGATCTGATCCAGCTACATAGGCCATGCTTTGACGGAGATCCTCAGCTATTCGGGATAGAAGAATTAATGGAACTTCTCCCTCACCAGCCCATGTCAGGGAATACAATAAAGTGGTTGGTGGGCCACTACTTCTAATAAGCTTAGGCTTTAAACCTTCTGGTAAGTCGAATAAAGATTGATCTAGCTTATCTTGAACTTCAGACCATACTTGCTCAATTAGTGATGGTGAAACATCATCTTTAATCTCAAGAACCGTTGTACCAAAACCTTGTGAAGCAAACGAAATAATTTCATTGAGCTCATAAACCTCCCTAAGCTTTGCTTCCATTGGTTCAAGGATTTGAGTTTCAACCCTTGCAGGGGATGCTCCAGGGTAAATTGTTTGAACAGTAGACCAGCGCTGAGCCAATTCTGGATTTTCTTGTCTGGGAACCGTATTTAATGCAAATATGCCTGATAGAAAAATAAAAATTAAAAGTAATGCAAATACTCTGGGTTGCTTGAAGAGAATTTTTAAAAAGAACATGAATTAATTTACATTTAAAATTTCACTGTCTATTACTTGTTCTGCGCCACCGCTGACGACCATGTCACCATTACTAATAGTTCCAGAAATAAAAGCGTTATTTCCTTCAACATATATTAATTCAACAATCTCTTTTGCAACTCGATATTTATTATTTTGATCCTTAGTAACGGTATATATATTCCAAAGACCTTGTGTCCCTTGAGAAAGTGATTTGAGGGGAACCCATGCTCCTCTTTTTTCTTTTGTTTGATTCAATTGTAAAAATGAAATGGAGCCTGGATTTATAAAAGTATCAAATTCAAAAATGCATAATCTATTATCGCTTCCTTGACTGCTCATTTGAGTAAATCGCTTAAATTTAGCAGGATAAGATTCGCTGTTAATCGCAAAACTATATTCCTCACCAATCGTCAGGCCTTGAATAACATTACTTGGGACAGATACATGCACCTCTACACTTGTTGAGTCGATAATTTCTAGGATCGCTATTCCTGGACTGGTTACGGTCCCAGAATCAAAAAATCTGTTTTGGATAAAGCCATCAAAAGGTGCACGGATTTTTGTTTGCTCTAACTTAACAGAATAGAAATCAACTTGAGCCTTAGCAATTAAGTAATCTGAATTCGCGCGATCAAGCTCTTGATTAGAAATAAATCCTTTTTGTTTTAAATCTTTAAATCTATTCAAAGCTTGATCTGCCAAGTCATATCTTGCGATAGCTTGATTTAGACTGGCCCGCATTTCTGCTGGATCTAAAAATGCCAGTATATCTCCAAATTTAACAGCATCTCCAATATCAACTTTTACTTCATCAATTTTTCCTGCAACTTCAAAAGCTAATTTTGAATAATTAAGAGGGAGGATTTTTCCAGGAAATCTTTGTTTTATATTAAAGGATTTCTGAATTTCGAGTGTTGTTATTTCTAGCGAGTTATCTGCAAATGCTGAGTTAACGGCAAGAAATATTAGACAGGAAAATGTAATAAATTTATTCATAAAAATTAATATGGTATGCTTTGAATGTTAGCAGCGTAAACATAGTATATATCTGATGTTATCACTGTCAACATCTAAAAAAATATGAAATATCATCACGGAAATTTAAAAGAAGAGCTTATTACAAGCGCTTGCAAGATTTGCGAGACTGACGGTCATGAAAGTATGAGCCTAAGATCAATTGCAAAGGAAGCAAATGTTTCACAAACTGCTCCCTATCGACACTTTAAAACCAAAGAAAGTCTATTGGCTGAAGTTTCAAAACTTGGTTTTGATGAATTAACTGATAGATTAAATCAATCTGTTGCTGTGAATAAAAAACTCTCTTCGACTGATAAGTTTCTAGAAATGGGTCTTGCATATATTGAATTTGGGGTAGAAAAAAGAATGATCTATGATCTCATGCATAGTCCTTCAATTAAAAAAGGAGATTTTCCAGCACTGCTCAATGCAGCTGCAGGGGCATTTGATGTATTGGTAACAATAGTTATGGAATTACATCCGGGAATCGATGCAGAGAGGTGCAATCAAATATGCATGAAACATTGGGCAATGATGCATGGTCTTATTGGCTTATTAGATATAAAAATTGATCCTAAAATAGAATCAAAGGCAGGTGAAGCTATGTCTCTGGTCAAAAAAGACTTAAGATCTTTTCTTGTTGAGTCTAATAATTTTTAGTCTACGTAAACTTCTATTCTCTTAGAGTAAATAGGAGGGTCATGAGGAATGTGTCTAAAATCTCCTAAAAGTAACTGCAGTGTATGAGTGCCTTTAGAAAGTTCTAATTCAACTTCTGTTTGGCCTTTTCCGAAATGTACATAATTGTCGTCTGCAGGAATAGGCAAGTTTAGAGATGGCAAATCTGCATCAATAATCAAATGATGGTGACCTGTATTTTCAATCTGAATACCTGCTGGTGCCACACCAAAATTTTCAAGGCCAAATCTTACCTTCACTTTTCCACTAATTGATTCCTCGTTGGCAGGAGAAAGAAAATAAACAGAAGCATTAGATGGACTTGGCGTAAGCTCGATTGAATGCAATGAAATTGAAAAAAGTAATAAAAAGAAATATCTCATTTAATTTAAATACCCTCCGTCAGCATACATTAACGTATTAAATTCTTTGGCGCTATTGGCTTTAAGTACACTAGCTATAACAATTTTATGAGAATGATATGAAATCGTCTCATCAACTATGCAAAATATATTTGATTGAGAATTTTTAAGGAAAGGTGTATTGCTGACATCCCAAAAATCATTTTTAAATCTTTGTGACTCCAATTTTTTAGAACTGCATAAATTAGAAATTTCTTGCTGAGCTTTGCTAAGTATGTTTACACAAAGGGGTTCATTCTTCTCAAGGACATCATGAATGCTGGCTTCTTTATTGACACAAAAAAGGATAGATGGAGGATCAATAGTTAAAGAGGTCACTGAAGATGCAGTCATTGCATATGATTTTCCAGAAGAATCTTTCGCAGAAATGATGCTAACAGATGCTGCCAAGAATCTCATTGCAATTAAAAATTGTTCTTTAGGCATTAGCGTTATAATTTAAGTAATATTTTAAAATTTAAGAAATTGAATACATCAAGCATAAGAATAATTGGAGGTAGAAACAAGAGCTATCGAATAGTTTTTAAGGCTTCAACTAATCTTAGACCGACATCTGATAGAGCAAAGGAAACATTATTTAGCTGGCTTCAATTTGAAATAGAAAATAAATCTTGTTTAGACTTGTTCGCAGGTACCGGTAGCTTAGGTTTAGAAGCATTATCAAGAGGTGCTAAGCATTTAACATTTATAGAAAAAGAAAAAAGTTTGTATAAGAATATTTTAGAAAATATTAATCATCTTGGTTACAAGGACAAAGTCCAAGCAGTGTGCGGCGATTCAATGAAATGGTTAAAAACAAATAAGAAGAAATTTGATTTCATCTTTTTAGATCCCCCATTTGATAAAATCGACTACAAAATGTTACTTAAAAAAATTTACCAAAGTAATATGATTAATGAGAATGGAAAAGTCTTCCTTGAAACCAGTAAGCATGCAGACCTCGAATTGAGTAATGCCCAAGATATATTGAAAGATAAAACAATAGGTGATGTAAGGCTCACAATTTTACAATGAAAATTAAAATAGCAACTAGGCTCTCTCCACTTGCATTGTTGCAAACAAATGAGGTCATTGAAAAAATTAAATTTCATGACTCAAAATGTACTTGTGAAATAGTAAAAATTAAATCAGATGGTGATCTTACTGATTTACCTTTGCACACGATTGGAGGCAAAGGATTATTTGTCTCAAAACTTGAGGAAGCCTTAAGGAATGGAGAGGCTGATATTGCAGTCCATAGTTTAAAGGATGTACCAGCTATTTTAGATCCACAATTTAGCATTGCGGCGACTTTACAAAGGGAGGCAGTGGGAGATGCACTTCTTTTGAAAGAGGGATTAGGGGAAGCTGACTTGTCCAAAAACCTTACAATAGCCACATCTGGACCCAGAAGAAAATCTCAATTACTTGCAATTAACTCCAACTTAAACATAGTGCCAATCAGAGGAAATATCCAAACTAGAATCGATAAAATGAAAACTGATGGCCTGGATGGTTTAGTAGTTGCTAAAGCGGCGCTTAATAGATTGGAAATATTACACCCAAATATTTTTTTATTTTCAGAGGAGCAAATGTTGCCAGCATCGGCGCAAGGAGCCATTGGAATAGAGATTAATACGAATACAGTTTCATCGGAAGTAGGCAATTTACTAAAATTGATCAATGATAAAATTACATATCAAGCAACAGAAATAGAAAGACAGGTTGTTGCATCCATGCAAGGTAATTGTCTCTCTCCAATTTCCGTTCTATGTTTGATAAAAGACCAACAGGTTAAATTGAAAGCAAGGGTTACCAGTCAAGATGGGAATGAGGTTATAAATGAAACAACTAAATTTAAACTAAAAAATAAAGTGAATGCTGTGCATGATTTCATAAAGATATTAATTGGCAATGGCGCCAGAGAAATTATTCAACGCTAAATGATTGTAAATACAAGGCCTATAGATCTTAGTCAAACAACTAATTCTTTGCTGAAAAAATCTCAATCTAGTTTTATTCATCTGCCATTAACAAAAATTATTAAAATCACGCCATCAGCGAAAGCTAAACAAAAGATAAATAACATTACAAATTATGATCTTTTGATATTCACCAGCCAGTCTGCTGTGATCTATGGTGTTGAATATTGCCAAGAAATACTTTTAAGAAACAAAAAAATTCCTATCCTTGCAATTGGACTGGCAACTCAGAAATCTTTGGGTCAATTAAATTTAATATCATCAATACCGCAAACATTTGATTCCTATGGTTTAGCCAACAGAATTAAAGAAAAGGGTTACAAGAAATGTTTAGTCTTTTGCGGTCAAAAAAATCCACGCCTACTTTCTTTAACAGATGCTGATATAGATACATTTGCTTGTTATGAATCACAAAATGAGTCAAGAATTGATCTTTCGTTAACAAAAAATGAAAATAAATTAATAATTTTGATCTATACGCAACAAAGTTTGGAAGTGCTATTTGAGGAGTTACATGTTAATAAAACTCAAAAGGTTATTTTGATTGTTGCGTCGGAGAGATTGAAAGAATTATCTGCTCAATATGGTTTTACTGATTGCGTTGTAGCAAAATCTCCTCATGATGAGGATATGGTAGAGGCAGCTATAGCAGAAAGTTAAATTAATTATTTCTTCTTACCATTGCCGTTACCACTTTTCATGGCACTGAAGAACTCGTCATTTGTTTTGGATGATTTTAATCTCTCAATTAAAAATTCAATTGCTTGAGAGTCTTCCATGTCATCTAAAATTTTCCTAAGAATAAACATTCTCTGAAGTTCTTCTGGGCTGGTAAGGAGATCTTCCCTTCTAGTTCCTGAACGCCTGATATTAATTGCAGGATAGATTCTTTTTTCAGCAATTTTTCTTTCTAAATGGATTTCCATGTTTCCAGTTCCCTTAAACTCTTCATAAATAACTTCATCCATTTTTGAACCAGTTTCGACTAAGGCAGTAGCGATAATTGTCAAGCTGCCACCCTCTTCCAAATTCCTTGCTGCACCAAAAAATCTTTTAGGTCTTTCAAGTGCATTTGAGTCAACGCCACCAGAGAGAATTTTTCCTGAGGCAGGCTGTACAGAATTATAGGCTCTGCCTAATCTAGTGATGGAATCTAATAAAATAACAACATCTTTCTTATGCTCTACAAGTCTTTTAGCTTTTTCTATAACCATGTCTGCAACTTGAACATGTCTTGTTGGAGGTTCATCAAATGTGCTTGCAACAACTTCTCCCCTTACAGTCCTTGACATATCTGTAACTTCTTCAGGACGCTCATCAATTAACAAAACTATTAATTCAACTTCTGGATTATTCTTCGTGATTGAATGAGCAATGCTTTGAAGCATCAAGGTTTTACCAGCTTTAGGGGGTGAGACAATCAATCCACGCTGACCTTTGCCGATTGGAGAGGCTAAATCAATAATTCTTGAAGAAAGGTCTTCAGCAGACCCGCTTCCTTGTTCAAGGGTTAAACGTGATGTTGGAAAAAGTGGCGTGAGATTTTCAAAAAGAATTTTTTTCTTTGTTTTCTCAGGAGCCTCTTTGTTAATTGTGTCAACATAAACTAATGCAAAATATCTCTCGCTGTCTTTAGGGGGTCTAATTTTTCCATGTATCTCATCTCCTTTGCGAAGACTAAATTTTCTAACTTGGCTAGGAGAAACATATATATCGTCTGGACCAGAACAATAAGAGCCCTCCGGTGATCTTAAAAAGCCAAATCCGTCATTGAGTATTTCTAAAACACCGCCGCCATAAATATCAACCCCTTCTTTAGCTTGCTTTTTAAAAATACGAAAAATTATTTCTTGTTTTTTTAATCGACCAACGTCTTCCAAGCCAAGACTTTCGGCAATTTCAACCAATTCATTGATTGGTTTTGCTTTCATTTCTGTAAGGTTCATAAATTTATCTCTGGTTATTTAGGAATAGAAAATGTTGAATTGATATTAGCTACAAAGCTAAGAAGGGAAAATGATAGTTCGTTTTTTCGAAAGATGCAAAGTTTTTAAACTTCTGTTGCTATAAATTCCTCCAACTGTTGCTTACTGATAGCGCCTATTTGAGTAGAGGCCACTTCACCATTTTTAAAAATTAAAAGGGTTGGGATAGAGCGAACGCCGAATTGAACTGCTATGTCCTGATTTGAATCAACGTCCATTTTGCAAACTTTAATCGAGCCTATCATCTCATTAGCGACATCTTCAACTGTTGGAGCTAACTGTTTACACGGACCACACCATTCAGCCCAAAAATCAACTAACACAGGTAAATCTGATTCTAAAACTTCTTGATTAAAATTTTCAGATGAAATCTCTTTAACGTTGTCGCTCATGAATTTAACTCCGATGCTATGTCTTTTGCTGCGTAGGTGAGAATGGCATCAGCGCCAGCTCTTTTGCAACATAAAAGTGATTCTAACATAACATTTTTATCTAGCCACCCATTCTCAATACTTGACTTCAACATTGAATACTCTCCACTTACTTGATAAACAAATGTTGGTATCTGGAACTCAGATTTAATTGCGCTTACAACATCTAAATATGCAATGCCAGGTTTAACCATTACGATATCTGCACCCTCTTCTATATCCATTGATGTTTCATGAAGAGACTCATCTTTATTAGCAAAGTTCATTTGATAGGTTTTTTTGGATGCCCCATCAAGATTTGCACTAGATCCAATAGCATCTCTAAATGGACCATAAAAACTGGAGGCATATTTCGCAGCATAAGATAGGATGACTGTGTCAAAAAAAGAATTTGATTCTAGAATATCCCTAATGGCTTTAACTCTGCCATCCATCATATCTGAGGGAGCGACTATGTCAGCACCCGACTGAGCTAAAAGTAATGCTTGTTTTTGAAGGAGTGCCAACGTTTGATCATTTTCAACTCTGCCATCAATCAAAAGCCCGTCGTGACCGTGATCAGTATAAGGGTCAAGTGCAACATCTGCGATCTTAATAATCTCTGGAAATCTCTTAGCTATGCCGCTCAAAGCTAAACAAACTATATTTTTTTCATCCAGAGCATGAGAGCCTTTTTGGTCTTTCTTACTTGAATCAATAGCAGGAAAAATGGCAACTGATTTAATTTCTTGCTTACTAATCGCCTCAACTTCAGAATATAAGGAGTCCAAGTTATGCCTGTATATTCCTGGCATGGAGGGTATCTCACTTTGATTTTCAGATTGATCGGCTATAAAAATTGGTTGAATTAAATCGTCAGTAGTAAGATTATTTTCAGCGACAAGATCCCTTAAAAAACTTTTAGCGCGAGTTCTGCGCAATCTTGAATTAGGATAAGTTCTTTTAATCATAAATTAATCAGTGATGGCACCTTTTGATGCAGACTGGACTGTTTTTTTATATTTTGCCAACACACCATTTTTTGGGGATGAATTAGGATTTTTCCAGTTTTTTTCTCTTTTCTTCATTTCTTCTGCTGAAATATTGACCATTAAGTGATCCTTATTAGCATCAATTGTAATCTCGTCTCCATCCTGAATTAGAGCAATAGGACCTCCTAAATCAGCTTCAGGACTTATATGTCCAACAACAAATCCATGAGTGCCGCCAGAAAATCTGCCATCCGTAATGAAAGCAACTTTGTCTCCAAGGCCCTGGCCCATAATTGCAGAAGTTGGTTTAAGCATTTCTCTCATTCCAGGCCCGCCCTTTGGGCCCTCATACCTTATGACCACTACATCACCTTCTTTAACCTGCTCATCAAGAATTGCTTCCATTCCCTCTTCCTCAGAATTAAAAACCTTAGCGGTGCCTGTAAAAATCAGGCCCTCTTTTCCAGTAATTTTTGCTACTGCACCCTCTGGAGCTAAATTTCCATAAAGCACTCTTAAATGACTGGAGTCTTTAATGGGAGTGGATAATGACATAATAATTTTTTGATTATTTGGATATGGCTCTACATTCTTAAGATTTTCTTCTAGTGTTTTTCCAGTAACTGTTAAACACTCGCCATGCAAAAGATTGTTATCGAGCATAGTTTTCATCATTGGTGCTATGCCGCCTATCTGATTGAGCTCAGACATAAAATGAACACCAAAAGGTTTTATGTCCGCTAAAACAGGAGTTGACTTTCCTATCCTTGTAAAATCATCAAGATCTAACTCAACACCAATGCAATGAGCTATCGCTAATAGATGTAACACCGCATTTGTTGAGCCTCCTAAGGCAATTACGACTGCTATTGAGTTTTCAAAAGCTTGTTTTGTCATAATATCACTGGGTTTTATATCAAGATCTAATAAGTTCTTTATTGCAATCCCAGCATTGGTGCAATCTATTTTCTTGTCTTCGGAGACAGCATCTTGACTACTGCTTCCAGGCAGACTCATTCCTAAGGCTTCAATACTTGATGCCATAGTATTTGCAGTATACATACCCCCACAAGATCCTGGACCAACTACTGATACTTTTTCAATAGCTATGAGCTCTTCCTCAGTAATATCTCCCTTCGCATATTCTCCAACTTTTTCAGAAACCGTTACATAGTCTGTATTGATTGAGCTTGGTTGGATTGACCCACCATAAATGAATATTGATGGCCTATCTAACCTAGCTAATCCCATTAATGCTCCAGGCATATTTTTATCACATCCGCCAATGGCAATGACTCCATCGTAACCTAAGCATCCAACCACAGTTTCAATTGAATCTGCAATCACTTCTCTTGAAACTAATGAAAATTTCATGCCTTGAGTTCCCATTGATATTCCATCTGATACCGTGATGGTGTTGAAGAGAACTCCTTTGCAACCTGAAGCATCTATGGAATTCTCAACAATTTCAGCCAATTCATTGATGTGCATATTGCAAGGTGTAACTTTTGACCAAGTTGATGCAATTCCAACAAGTGATTTTTTGAAATCATCAGTTTCAAAGCCAACACCCCGTAACATTGAGCGTGAGGCAGCTTGGAATGGTCCATCCACTAAATTCTTTGAATACTTTCTATTTGACATAGTTAAACTGTTGAATACTGCAATGCAGCATTAAGAAGTCTACCAGTATAGTCTTCTTCTGGATTAGAGAAAACTTGTTTGGCCGAACCAGACTCAACGATCAATCCATTTTGCATTACGAATATGTAATCTGACATGGATCGTACAACTTTTAGGTCATGACTAATGAATAGATATGTTAATTCATATTCCCTTTGGATATTTTTCAAGAGTTCAATGATTTGAATCTGGATTGATCGATCCAATGCAGATGTGGGTTCATCTAAAATCATAAACGCGGGATTCAAAATTAATGATCTTGCAATTGCAACACGCTGTCTTTGCCCACCAGAAAATTCATGCGGATATTTAAATCTTAGGTCTGGATTTATTTCCACTGCCTTCAAGCAGTCTGCTATGCGATCATCTTTTTGCTTTTTATTTAAATCAAAATGAACCTCCAAGCCTTCTCCTACAATTTCTCCTACTGTCATTCGAGGTGAAAGCGAGCCATAAGGATCTTGAAAGACAATTTGAATATCTTTTTTTAGAAGTTTTAACTCGTTAGAATTTAATTGATTGATGTATTGGTTTCCAAAAAGGACCGATCCTTGATAATTGATAAGTCCAGCCAGAGCTTTACCAAGGGTGGATTTACCTGATCCAGACTCTCCAACTAAGCCTATCGTTGATTTTTTTGGAATTGAAAAATTAACATCTTTTACTGCATGAAAAAAATCTTTTTGAAAAAATGTTTTGCTTGGCAAGGGGTAATAAACATTTAAATCCTTAACGGTGATGATTGAATCCTCAGCAACCAATAAATCTTGTTTTTCTGATGGCTCAGAATTTATTAACTTTTTTGTATATGAATGTTGTGGATTACTAAAAACTGATGAAGTATACCCCTGCTCAACAACCTTGCCTTGCTGCATCACAGTGATGGTATCAGAGAATTTTTTAATCAGGCCTAAGTCGTGAGTGATAAATAATATGGACATTCCCACCTCAACTTTTAGCTTGGTCATCAAATCAAGTATTTGAGCCTGAATAGTAACGTCTAAAGCTGTTGTTGGCTCATCAGCAATTAATAATTTGGGCTTATTAGCTAAAGCCATTGCAATCATAATTCTCTGTCGCTGGCCACCGGAAAGCTCATGAGGATAAGAACCAAATCTTCTATCAACTTCTGGAATCTCTACTAAATTCATTAAATTTTTTGCCTCTAATATTGCGTCAGATTTTGATTGTTTTTTATGCAATTGAATAGATTCAACAATTTGATCCCCCACCCTATGATAAGGATTTAATGATGTCATGGGCTCTTGAAAAATCATTGAAATTTTGTTTCCTCTTATTTTTCTTAAAGATTCCTTATCTGCATTAAGAATTTCTTCTCCATCAAAAATAATAGATGACTCATTACCATAGGATGCTTTTGGTTCAGGAAGTAATCTCATAATAGACATTGCTGTAACAGATTTGCCTGATCCAGATTCGCCAACAAGGCCAACAATCTGATTTTCTTCAATTAATAAATTGAGATCTTTTACAGCAGAAAAATCAGACTTTCTCACTTTAAAATTTATAGATAGATTCGAAATTTTAAGCAATGGCTTCATTATTTTAAAAAATTTTTATAAGTCTTTATAAGGTCTTTCGCAGCATCTCCTGCAGCCTGCAATGCTGTCATATTAACAAAACTATGGATGAGATGGGGATAATGAATTTGTTGAACTTCATTTCCACCATCATGCAGAAGCCTTGCATAGTCTTCGCCCTCGTCGCTTAATGGATCAAAGCCAGCTGTAATGATTAAAGTTTTAGGCAAGCTAAGCTTTGTATCAATGGTTAAATTAAATACTGGATCTTTAAGATTTTCTTCAGAATTCATTAGCTGATCCCAAAACCAAATCATTGTTTTTTTTTCAAGATAAAATCCTTCAGCAAAATCGAGCTGGGATTTAGAATTGCAGGAGGGATCTGTCATGGGATAAATAAGGCATTGCGAATGAGGCAATTCTAAGTTATGAATAGCCCTATGTGTTGATAGCGATGCAGCCAAATGGCCGCCAGCACTGTCACCGCATATGCTTATTTCTTCGATAGGCATTTGCAATCTTTCTCCAAGCCATTCCAAAGCAAGGTTTGCATCTAATAACGAAGATGGGAATTTATTTTCAGGCGCTAATCTGTACTCAAGCGAAAAGATTTTTGCGCTAATTTCTGCTGAAAAAAACTTTAACCAAGGATCATGAGTATTTATACTGCCTACTACATATCCTCCTCCATGCAAATATAGAATTGGTGACTGTATTGAACATCCCTCAGGACAGTATTCTCTTAACTTAAGATGGCCAAACTCAGTTTGTAATAAATGATCTATTATTTTTATTTGACAACTTGGTTTTATGCTCAAAGGTAACCCTTCTCTTCCTCCTTCAAGCGCTTTTCTCAAATCATTGGCGGAACCGAAAGCTTTTGGATTAGCCAATGGATTGACCTGCAGTGATTGCAGACTCAGTAAAGCTTGAGTTTGCAAATCTAAGATTTGATTATTAATAAAGATTCTTTTTTTTAAAAAAAAACATTGCAGAAACCAAACTGGAACAGCGAAGAAAATTTTTAAAAGTAATTTAATAGCCATGATTTCTCTTATAATGCACTAATGAATTTAAAAATTTTATTATACTCGTTTGTTTTTACATCATGCTTTATATCAAGCAATGTGAAATTTACTGAAAAAGATATTTTGAGTGTTGATGAGGCTTTTATTTTGAGTTCAAAGATTGTAAAAAATAAAGTCTCTGTTTCATGGAATATTAAGCCTGGGTATTATCTTTATAAAAAATCAATTTTAATCAAATCTGACAATGACTCTCTGAAGCACAATTATGTTTCTAAAAATCAATCGACTATATCTGATGAATTTTTTGGTGATTCGATTATCTTTAAAGATTTCTTAGAAATTGATGCCAATTTATTGCAACTTCATCCTTTGGAGAGAAAGGATATTAAAATCATATATCAAGGCTGTGCAGAAGGTAAGTATTGTTACCCAGAAGTAATAAAAAGTTTATAAAATCGTTAATTTCCTTAAAAAACCATATAAAATCTTTAAAAATGAACGTATTAGTAATACATGGGCCAAATTTAAATCTACTCGGTGTAAGGGAGCCTGAGGTATATGGCTCTGTCACAATGGAAGAAATCAATGATGGCTTGATTGCTCGAGGAACTTCTAACAGCATTAATGTTGAAGCATTTCAAAGCAATGCTGAGCATGAAATTGTTACTAAGCTTCAAGAAGCGATGAGCAAAACAAATTTTATAATTATCAATCCAGGTGCATTAACTCACACTAGCATTGCAATTCGGGATGCTTTGCTAGGAATTGGCATACCTTTTTATGAGGTTCATATATCGAATATATTTTCAAGGGAGGAGTTTAGACACAAATCATACTTTTCTGATATTGCAAATGGCGTAATTTGTGGGCTTGGGACGCAGGGATATGATCTTGCTCTAAGACACATAATAGATTTACATAAGGATAGTCAGTAATGGATATTAGAAAAATCAAAAAATTGATTGAAATGCTTCAAGATTCTGATTTAACTGAAATTGAAGTTAAGGAAGGAGAAGAATCAGTAAGAATTGCGAGGGGCAAAACTCTCTCAAATGAGTCTCACTCTCAACCAACTATAGCTCCGGTAATTTCTTTACCCCCTGATAAAGCTTCTATTTCACCTGAAGAAACTGGAACCTCAATAAAATCACCAATTGTGGGAACTTTTTACAGAAAACCAGCGCCTGATCAACCTCCTTTTGTTGAAGTTGGAAGTATTGTAAATGTTGGAGATGTTGTATGCATTGTCGAAGCAATGAAAATGATGAACGAAATCAAATCTGAGTTCGCAGGCAAGGTTTTGTCAATCAATATTGAAGATGGTGAGCCAGTTGAATTCGATCAATCTTTGATTGTCATAAATTAATGTCTAAAAAGATTTTAATTGCCAATCGCGGGGAAATAGCTCTGCGTGCCTTAAGAGCTTGTAAAGAGCTTGATCTCAAGACCGTTGCAATTTATTCATCTGGTGATAAAGAATTAAAACATTTAAGACTAGCAGATGAGACGGTATGCATAGGGCCTGCAAATCCCTTAGAAAGCTATCTAAATATTCCCTCAATACTATCTGCAGCAGAACTCACTCAAGCTGATGCAATTTATCCTGGTTATGGCTTCTTAGCAGAAGATGCAGATTTTGCTGAAAGATGTGAAGCAAGTGGATTCATATTTATAGGTCCCTCCTCAACAGTCGTAAGACAAATGGGAGACAAGATTACAGCAAAAGAGCTTGCAGAAAAATCAAGTATTCCTACAGTTCCTGGTTATAAAGGTAAAATTCCACAAGATGAAACAGAAGTAAAAAAAATAGCTTCTAAAATTGGTTACCCAATCATCATTAAAGCATCTGCAGGTGGCGGTGGACGAGGTATGAGAGTCGTTACCCAAGAAGATGAATTAATTTCTTCCATACAACTTACTCAGCAAGAAGCAAAAAATGCATTTGGAAATGACACGCTATATTTTGAGAAATTTATTAAAAATCCTCGGCATATTGAAATTCAAATAGTTGCTGATGGCAATGGCAATGCGATTCATCTTGGAACAAGGGATTGCAGCATGCAGAGGCGACATCAAAAAATTATTGAAGAAGCTCCCGCCTTAAATATCAATGCAGAATCATTAGATAAAATATTAAAAGCTTGTTTAGATTTATGCATTGATATTGAATATTCGGGAGTAGGAACACTTGAATTTCTTTATGAAGAGAACGAATTTTATTTCATAGAGATGAATACTAGAATCCAAGTTGAGCATCCAGTCTCTGAAATGATTACAGGATTTGATATTGTAAAAGCCCAGTTAAAAATCGCATTGGGTATGAACATGACTCTTGATCAAAAAGAGATTGTATTTCGTGGGCATGCTATTGAATGCAGGATCAACGCAGAGGATCCTGAAACATTCATCCCGTCGCCTGGAACTATTGAAAAAATGCATCCTCCAGGTGGATTTGGAGTGAGATTTGACTCTCATATTTATTCTGGATATGTTGTTCCACCATACTATGATTCAATGATTGCAAAGATTATTACAACAGCTAATACAAGAGAATCTTGTATTAAAAGAATGCTAAGCGCTTTAGATGAGTTTTTTGCGATAGGAATAAAGACAAATCATTCTTTGCATCAAAAACTCTTGCAAGATCAAACCTTCTGTGAAAATAAACATGATATTAATTATTTAGAGGGAGCTTTTCTTAAAAAATGAGTCTGCAAGAATACAAGCCTAATGAGATAGAACAATTAGTACAAGAATCATGGAAAAAAAATGATTCTTATAAGGCTGTTCCTAGTGACACAAAAGAGAAGTTTTATTGCCTTTCAATGTTTCCATATCCATCTGGAAAGTTGCATATGGGGCATGTACGAAATTATACGATTGGGGATGTTATTTCCAGATTTAAGAGAATGCAGGGTTTTAATGTATTTCAACCAATGGGATGGGATGCATTTGGTCTTCCGGCTGAGAATGCTGCTATGAAAAATAAGGTTGATCCTCAAACCTGGACTGAACAAAATATTGAAAATATGAAATCGCAATTGAAGAGATTAGGCTTCAGTTACGACTGGTCTAAAGAACTAAAAACTTGTGATCCTAATTATTTCAAATGGGAGCAAGAAATATTTACCATGCTTCAAAAAAAAGGTCTTGTATACAGAAAAAAATCATTAGTTAATTGGGATCCTGAGGATGAAACAGTTTTAGCAAATGAACAAGTAATTGACGGAAAAGGTTGGAGATCTGGGGCGAATGTTGAGCTAAAAGAAATTGATCAATGGTTCTTAAAGATTACTGACTATGCAGACGAATTGCTTACTTCAATCGAAAATTTAGATTGGCCAGAAAATGTTAAATCCATGCAAAAAAACTGGATTGGTAAATCATTTGGCTCAGAGATAAAGTTTAGCTTACTTGATAAGACTGAACTCACTGCTTTTACAACAAGAATTGATACAATTTTTGGCGTAACGTACTTGGCTATTTCGCCAAATCATCCACTGGCTCGAAGTCTTGCAGCTGAATGCATGGAAACAAGTGAATTTATTAAAAAATGTAATGCAACTAAAATGGCAGAAGCTGACATGGCAAAGGCAGAAAAACTAGGCCATAAAACTAACCTAAAAGTAAAACACCCATTTTCTGATATTGATCTTGATGTTTGGATTGCAAACTATGTTCTCATGGATTATGGAACGGGAGTGATCATGGGAGTTCCAGCACATGATGAAAGAGATTTTGAGTTTGCTAAAAAATATAACATTGAAATCAAACAAGTCATTGAAGGAGATGAATTGCCCTCACCTAAGAAAGGAATCCTTCTTCATTCAGATAGTTTTACTGGACAAGAATCCAATGATGCAATTCAGAATATTAATAATTTTCTAGAAAAGAACAATATTGGAAAAAGTATCGAAAATTTTAGATTAAGAGATTGGGGTGTAAGTAGACAGAGATTTTGGGGCTGTCCTATTCCTGTAATCTATATGGACGGTGAGCCAATTTTTTTAGAGAATGAAGATCTGCCAGTGCAGTTGCCCAAGATTAATGATGGGGAGTCGCCTAAGCCCCTCAGTCAAAATAAAGGCTTTTTCGAATTAGGTCCTGGAAAGAATCGTGAAGTGGATACATTTGATACTTTTGTAGATTCCTCATGGTATTACGCAAGATTTACAGCTGCAGATAACAATGACAAACCTCTTGATGAGAATTCAAAGTACTGGCTTCCAGTTGATCTTTATGTGGGTGGAATTGAGCATGCAATATTGCATCTTCTCTACTCAAGATTTTTTCATAAAGCAATGAGAGATATTGGCCTTGTTGAGGGAGATGAGCCCTTTAAGAAACTTCTCACTCAAGGAATGGTCCTAAAAGATGGATATAAGATGTCAAAATCTAAAGGGAATACGGTTGATCCCCAAGAGTTTATTGATAAATATGGTGCGGATACCATTAGACTTTATATGATGTTTACGTCTCCACCTGAGCAATCTTTAGAATGGTCAGATACTGCAATTGAAGGTTCTTTTAGATTTCTAAAAAGGATCTGGTCTCTCGTTTATGGTAGAAAAATGTTCATAAAAGAACAGCCACATGAGTTCGCTAAAGCAGAGCTAGAGCTTCGTCAAAAAAGTCATCAGACTCTTAAGAAGGTGACCAATGATTATGCTGTGAGAAATTCATTCAATACAGCAATAGCCTCGATAATGGAGTTACTAAATGCTGTGCCAGATTCATTTAAGTCTGAAAATGCAACTAATGCTGAAACATTTTGTTTAGATGAAGTAATTCGGTTCACACTGAAGATGCTATCTCCAATTACTCCCCATATCTGCATATATTTATGGAATCAATATTCTCAGTCTAATAAAAATGATTTTGAGAATACCTGGCCTGAATTTAATGAAGAATTTCTTAGATTAGAAAATTTTCAACTAATCATTCAAGTTAATGGCAAGGTAAGAGGAAAGGAGAATATTGCAGTTGATGCAGAACAGACTGAGATTGAGACTTTGGCCAAGCAAAATGAAAATGTTAAAAAAATTCTAGCTAACCAGCCTATAAAAAAGGTAATCTATGTAAAAGAAAAACTAATTAATTTTGTAATCTAAAAATGAACTACATCACACCTTTCGACGACTATCCAATCCATCAGGCTATAGAGCCAGTTACTATTCCAGGGCCCTCTGACAGGAATTTTTATGATAGATATTTTTTTAATGGGCTAGATCCTGAAAATGAATATATTTTTGAAATTGGAATAGGACTTTATCCTAACAGGCATGTTATAGACGCGCACTTCAGCATATCCTATAAAGGCCAGCAATATTCATTTCATGCGAGTCAGCGCTTGGATCAGGATAGGGTACCCATAAAGGTTGGCCCAATGACTCTCACCATAGATGAGCCCATGAATAAACTTACTTTTATTCTTAAAGATCCCGACAATAAGCTTAGTTGTAATCTGCAATTTTCTGCAAATTCTGTTGCGCATCAAGAACCTCGATCTGTCTTAACGGAAGGCACTAGAACCATTATGAATACGATAAGATTTACACAACTTGGTAAATGGACTGGTGAAATCAAAACTGAGGCTGGTACCATCAATCCCGATGCAATTTATGGAACCAGAGATAGATCTTGGGGTGTCAGACCTGTTGGCGAACAAGAGGGGGGAGCTCCAGGAATGCTAAATGAAGAGCCTGGAGTATATTGGTGTTGGGCTCCTATACACTTTAATGATTTTTGTACTCAATTTGGAACGTTTGAAGATAGAGATGGAAACACCACTCAAATATCTGCACATAAATTACCTCTTTACAAAGATATGTCTTCTGTCCCAGAGGAAATAGCAGTCGAAACCATTCACTCCCTAAATCACTCTGTGAATTGGCAAAAAGGGACTAGGTGGTCCACTGGTGCAAAAATATCAGGCGTTCTAGAAAATAAAGAAAAATTTGATTTGGAGCTGGAAACAATTGGTCCTATATTCTATTGCAAAGGAATAGGTTATCAACACGATGAATGGAAACATGGTATTTGGAAAGGAGAAACTGCTACTGGTTACGAAGTATGGGATTTATCTGAAATTGATCCGGCTGATTATACTTTTTTTCATACTCATCAAATTGTTAAAGCTAAATTGGGTTCTGATAAAGGCTTTGGAATGTTAGAAAATTTGGTGGTTGGAAGACATGATCCCTCTGGCTTTGAAGATTTTTTTGATGGAGCAAAATAAATTTAGTCAGTATTTTTTAATACTCGCAGCACTCCTCTTATTACCTGCTTGTCAACATAGCCTAATTGAAGAGCGAAGTGTATCTCTAAATAAAATTGAATTTGGATCAAATATCCAAAATTCACTTAGACAAAAATCAAAAAAATATTTTATCCAAGACTCTTCAAGTACTAATCTTAGTCTTAAGTTCGTTGATCTAAACTTTAAGAAGAAAAATTTTTATGGAGGGCTTGGCGCGCGAGCAAAGCAAATAGAAATACGAGGTGAGCTCAAATATATTTTAGGGGATATTGCTTCAAGCAAAAGTGAAAGTTTGTATGTATCTGGCTCCCTGCCAGTCAATGAAAATAACCCTCAAGCAGAAATTATGGCGCAAAAGGCGTTAATCCAAGAATTAGAATTTCTTTTACTAGAAGAGCTTATTCAGGAGTATTGGTTAATTGAAAGTTAATTTCTTAAATTTTTCTGATCCTAAGGATCATAGATATTTCCTTTTAACGGGAAATGAATTTATCTTAAAGGAAGATGCAGTAAATGCTATTTTGCATGATCTAAAAAATAATGGATTTAAAGAAAAAGTATCTGTTTATCAGGATGATCTAGATAGAGCGCAAGAAATAATTTCCAGGAATGTGGGTGGCTCATTATTTCAAGAAAATTTAATCGTCCACATTAAACATACATCAGGGAAATTTCCAGAAAAAATTAAACTTATTCTTGAAAATAACGAAATTTTTCAGTCTTCTAATATAGCCCTTATTATTGAATCAAGCATTGAAAAAACTCCTGCCACCGGAACTTGGATTAAAAGCTTTGATGCTAATGGTCTGATCGTCAACTGCAATAAACTTAAGCAAGTAGAAGAAAAAATTTGGCTTAAAAGGCAATTAGATTTTTTGCCAAAAGATTTGCTTCCAATATTTGGAGGTTCAATTTTCCAAAATAATGAATCGAATCTTTTGGGTCAAAAAAATGAAGTTGAAATACTAAAGTTATTATTCCTTGGTCAAGAGGGGGAAAATCTAAAAACCGATCATATTATCTTTGGATCAGGTATTACTGCCTTTGAACTTGAAGATTTGCTCATTACAAGAAATTTTAAAAAGGCTATCCAAACAATTCACTTTATGAGAGAAAATGATAAGCAGAATTCTGCTCCCATCATATGGATAATTGCTAAAGTTATTAATTCCTGCTTAAGTTCACTGAAAGCATCAAATAAGAAATCTGCGTTAATTAACAGCGGTGTTTGGTCATCAAAAATTAATCTTTATTTAAATCTTATTAAAAAATCTAAAGATAATGAATTTTCAAACTTAAGCGAAGAAATTCTTAAAATTGATCTTATCAACAAAGGCTTGCTCAAAGCTGAGACTTGGGAACAAATTGAGAGAGTTATTTTGAAATTGCAAGATGCAACTGCATAGCGGAATTGAACAATTCAACAACATCCAAAAATCCCTGATAATTTTCTTGTAATTTATAATCCGTGTCAATTAAATGAGTGAGTGGCAAGAGACCCTTTGTAGAGCTTGTAAGCCAAATACAGGGTGAATCATTGAAATCTTTGATTGAGCAGCTACCCTCCTTCACTCTGTATGGAGTATCTTGGAGTGCATCAATTAAAATTGACCTGGTAATTCCAGGAAGAATATTTTCTGATAATGCAGATGTTCTAACCTGCCCCTTCTCATTAAAATAAAAAACATTGCTTGCCCCTGCTTCAGTCATAAAGCCTTCTCTGTGCATAACTACTTCATTGCAACCGAGTGATTTAGCTTTATTCATTGCTAAAATATTACCAAGCAATGAGGTTGATTTAATATTACATTTGCCCCATCGGTCATCATTGCAAAGCATTGCACCTATTGGTGAAGATGAAAAATTTGAAGGCATAGCATAACCAAATCTTTCTAGTTCCAAATCATCTTGATAAAGATGAGATCTAATTGGGTCAATGCCTCGTGTAATTTGGTAGTAAATGTATCCATCTTTCTCAGCAAGAGTCTCAGAAAGCAGATAAAGATCAGATGAAACACTTTCAAAATCAACCTTTAAATCCATTAAATGAGCACTATTTTTCATACGATCAAAGTGTTCTCTGAAACACAAGGCTTTTCCTTTGAAATATGGAACTACTTCATAAATACTATCAGAAAATGTATAAGCGCGAGATAAGGGTGAAACCCTTATTTCCTCTAAAGTGCTTAATTTTCCCTGATAAATTGCAGGTATATCATTCATTTCAATCAAAGGAGAACAGGCTGAAGATCCAAAACATTATTCGAGCCCATATTCTTCCAAAGAACCCTTTTTCATCAACGGATTCAATTGCTAGAAGTGGTGCTGAAAAAACTATCCTATCATTCGACATGAATTCAATATTACCAATCTCATCACCCTCAAGAATTGGCGCTTTTATATTATTATTAAATTTATAATTTGCTTTTATGTTTTTAAAATCTAGCCTAGGCAAAGTTAAGAAAATATCCTCTTTTGTGCCTAATGCAACTTGATCTGCTGTACCGCCCCAAACTTTAGCGGTTGTTATTTGTGTATCTTTAGTTATAAGTTTTTGAGTCGAAAAAAATCTAAATCCATATTCCAAAAGTCTCTGAGATGAGGTTAATCGCTCATTTTCTGAAGGACTGCCTGCTACTACAGCTATTAGCCTCATGTCATTTCTCTTAGCGGAAGAAATTAAACAATATCCCGCTGAATCAGTATGACCAGTTTTAACACCGTCAACAGTATCGTCTCTCCATAAAAGCTTATTACGATTAAGCTGTCTTATTCCACTGAAGGTAAATTCTTTTTCTTGATAAGTGGAATAGTGTTTGGGAAAATTGTTAATCATTGATTTAGTCAAGAGAGCTAGATCTTTTGCAGAAGAAAAATGGTCAGGATCACTCCAGCCTACCGCATTTTGAAATAGGGTATTACTCAAGCCCAGTTCCATTGCATATGCATTCATAAAATCTACAAAACCTTCTTCCGAGCCAGCAACATATTCTGCCATAGCTACGGTAGCATCATTTCCAGATTGGATAATTATTCCAGATAGTAGGTCCCTTACTGAGACCCTCTTACCTGCTTCTATAAACATCTTAGATCCACCAGTTTTCCAGGCTTTCTCACTAATCAAAACTTTATCATCAAGGCTGATTGCGCCGCTAGCTATTTGATCGGCTATTACGTATCCACTCATTACCTTAGTCATACTTGCAGGCGCAATTTGATTATCTTGATTAAACTCCGCTATCACTGTATTCGTATTAGCTTCAATTAATATATAACTATCTAAATTTAATTTAGGTGCCTTGGGAACCATAGACTGCGCTGGAAGCTCAATACAAAGTGGAGCAAAAAGCAGTAAGTAAATTATTTTCTTCATAATTACAGGTCTTAAAATTTTAATGATAAATCATACACGGCTTTCGCATAAAAATGGCTGCGATTATATTTAGTAATAGCAATGAAGTTATCATCACCGAGAAAGTATAAATCTTTAGACTTGCTTAATAGAAGAGTTTGGCCTGTTTTAATAAAATTTTTATCTTCAATCTTATTTAAGGTCATAAGCTCTTGCAACTTCAAATCATTACCAATTGCAATGGATAAAAGGCTATCGCCTTCTTCAACGATGTAATTTTCTTCAGTCCCCTCTGTAAAACGAAGAGGGATAAATTTTTTTAAGTTCTCTTGATGCTCGTATGTTTGATTAACCTTATTTAATTGAAGTTGGGTAACAACCACGCCATTACGTTTCCAACCATGTTTTTTGAGATAATTAGCAATACTTGCCACCGCGTCTGGAATTGAATTAAACAAATCAGCATAGCCATCGCCATCATAATCAATTGCATACGCTCTATAACTTGATGAAATAAACTGGCCGTATCCCATGGCACCAGCATAGGATCCCTGCACTGAATTAATGTCTAAATTATTCTCTCTTGTAAGAATAAAAAACTGAACTAGCTCACTTTTAAAAAACTTTGATCTTCTGGGAAAGTCAAATCCCAAGGTAGCCAAACTGTCGAGTACTCTATAATTACCTTTAATTTTTCCATATCTTGTTTCTACTCCCAAAATAGAAGTAATTATTTCCTTTGGAACTCCAAATTCATTTTCAACTTTTTTAAACAACTCTCTGTTTTCATTAATAAAATTTTTTCCATTAGCGATTCGTTTCTCCTCTAAAAAGAGTTTTTTATATCGATCCCATGTCCAAGTAAATTCAGCCGGAGAGGACATAGATTTTAAAATAGATTCCTGTTTTTTAGCTGATTGTAAAATTGTTAAAACATAGTCTTCTTCAAAACCATGCTCTGATACCAATTCTTCTATGACATCTTGAGCTTCAGAATGCTCAGAGTAATCAGCATACACAAGGTTCTGAAAGAGAAATATGAATATAAAAAAATATTTCATTGGGGTAAAAATTTTTTATGTGTTCCCATAGATATAATTATGCCAAATGCAAGAAATAAAGATATCAGTGAAGAGCCACCCTTACTTATAAATGGTAAGGGCATCCCAACGACTGGGAGCAACCCAACTACCATGCATAAATTGATAATTAAATTTGCTGCAAATGTGAGACTTAGACCTCCAATTACAAGTCTACAAAACCTATCTCTTGCAGTTAATGCTAAATAAAAGCACCTCAGTAGTATAAATAAATAAATACTAAGCAATAAAAGAACTCCAAGAAAACCAAATTCTTCTCCAATCACAGAAAAAATAAAATCAGTTTCTGTTTCTGGAAGAAAATTAAGTTGAGTCTGAGATCCCTCCCCAAAACCTTTACCAAAAAAACCTCCTGAACCTATTGCAACCTTTGATTGGATAATATTCCAGCTTGCACCAAACGGATCAGCCTCGGGATTAAAAAATGTTGCAATTCTTTGGCGCTGAAAAGGAGCTAAGAGAATATTCCAAATAAAAGGGGAGCTAATAACCAAAACCATAAATGAGCCGCCTATAAAGCTCCAACTCAAACCTGAAAGAAATAATACAAATAGACCAGATAAGGCAACAATTAGCGCAGTTCCAAGATCTGGCTGCCTATAAACTAAAAAAAAACAGCAAAAAATAATTACAAGACTAAAAAAAATTTCCTTACGTTGAATTGGTAACTTTTTACCGTATAGGAAATTTGCTAGAAATAGGGGTACGGCTAACTTTAATAATTCTGAAGATTGAAAAGAAAAAGATCCAACCCTTACCCATCTTTGAGCTCCATTAATCTCAGGACCAAACAGATACGTAATACCTAACAACATTATTGATAACAGTAAAAATAATAATGACATCCTTCTAAAGATATCTGGATCAGGCTGACTAATTAAAATCATCATGATAAATCCAGCAACGATGAAAACTAATTGTTTAGATACCATGCTCGCATCTGAATTAGACGCAGAAAACAGAAAAAATAGTCCTAAAATTGATAGTAAAAAAATACTAAAGAATAAATATGGGTCAAAGTATATCTTTTGAAAATATTTACTCATTGATTAAGCTCTTCAAAACCTCAATTGCCACTGGCCCTGCTACAGCACCCCCACTTTCTCCATTTTCAATTACTACTGAAATAGCATATCTTGGATTTGGCATTGGTCCAAAAGCAATAATGATAGAGTGATCTCTTAAAAGCTCAGAGGTCCTAACTTCAAGATAGGCTTCCTTACTATCTAAACTTACTAACTCGGCAGTACCTGATTTGCCAGCGACTTGAAAATCTTTAAGGTTACGTATGCTTCGAGCTGTTCCATAATCACTTTCAATAACTCCCAATAACGCATCATGCATTTTCTTCCAATCGGAATCGCTGAAACCCTCTGTTTTCCATAATTTAGTTGATTTCTCATTTTTAACAGAAGAAACTACTGAGGGTTCAATGATTCCTCCTTTGGTAGCAAGAATAGATGCATAATTTGCAAGTTGCATTGGAGTTGCTATCAAGTATCCCTGCCCAACGCCTAGATTTACAGTGTCGCCTTTTACCCAGCCTGCATTCATCAAGCTATATTTCCACTCAGGGGTCGGAACAAAAGCTTTGTCTTCATCAAAGCAATCAAAGCAAACTTTCTGCCCAAAACCTAAGCTGTAGAGATGTTCAGATAATTCTGTTATGTCAGATTGATATGCTAAAGAAAAAAAGTAAGTATTTGAACTAACTAACATGGCCTTTCGCATATTAACCTTTCCATGTCCGCCCTTAAGCCAGCCTCTATAAACTCTTCCAGTCTCTGGTAAGGTAAAAAAACCTGGATCTTTGATCTCATATTCCCAATCAATAATTCCCTTTGATAAGCCATACATACCTATTGCAGGTTTAATTGTAGATGCTGGAGGATATCTTCCTTGAAGAGCTCTATTAAAAAAAGGTTTTTCAGGATTATTAATTAAGTCCTGAAATTCTTTCTCATCCATGCCATTTGATATCTTGTTGATTGAATAAGAAGGTGAGCTATATAAGACATTGATTCCTGAAGATTTTAGATCTATTGCAACAACAGCACCTTTTCTATTGCCAATGTACTCTGCAGCACTTCTTTGAGCATCTATATCTAAATGTGTATATAAATCAGAGCCTTTTTCAGGATTTGTATATGAGAGCTCTTTAATAAATTGCCCTCTTGCATTCATCTCATAGATCTTTGATCCATGTTGACCATTAAGATGATCATTATAGGTATCCTCCAATCCAGTTCGGCCTTTAATTAGGCCATTTGCATAAGTTAATTCAACATCTTTCCAATGACTCCTGGGAATATTAGGCATCTTATTGAAATCATCTTCAGTTATGGAAGTGTATCCAAGAACATGAGAGAAAATTTCTGGATGGTCACTAATTCTTCTGTATCGCTTTGCAATAAATGCATGTTTAAAACTAAAACTTCTAACATTAAATCTAGCAATTTCTATATCTGAAAGATCTTTTTTTAAAACTAGCTCCTTATTCACAAAAGCCTTGTCCGCATAAAGTTTTCTATAGGTTGATTCATCGGCTTCTGAAAGGAAAATTACCGGTTGTATATCTTCTAGAAATACATCTATGTTTGAGATTAAACTTGGGTTGGTAATTAAATCAAAAGTCGGTTCATTCCTTACCAAGGGGACTCCATTCCTATCGAAAATTTCACCTCTAAGCGACTGAACAGGTACTGCATAGTTTTTATTATTCAAGGATGCAAGTTGATAATCAGTGTAGCCGGATATTTGCAAGGAAAAGACTTGGATAAGTATGGCCAGAAAACTTAATATTACTATCCCAAAAAGTAAGATTGCTCGAGATGAGAAGTTATTTTTTTCTAGCTGTCTTTCCTCAAAAATCATTATTTATGATAAGGATGATTTCTATTAATTGCACTAGCTCTAAAGATTTGTTCCATTAAAAATATTTTAAAAAGTTTATGAGGGAAAGTTAGATCAGAGGCAGAGAGCATTAATTGCGATTTTTGAATAATTTCTTCTGATGATCCAAAGGCGCCTCCAATTATAAAATTTATATTTTTTCCAAAATCTGCTTGCTCCTGAATAAGTTCAGCAAAGCCAAGGCTCGTAATTTTTTTACCTTTTCTATCCCATAGAATAAGATAAGCATCATCATCAATATATTTTAAAATTTCCTCTCCCTCGTTTTTTACAACTGATTTTTCGGTCATTGATTTAGAAGATGAAGGCTTTACATCGATATGAGATATTTTTAAATGATCAGGTAATTGTTTTGAGTAAAATTGTATTGCTTGTTTTTCCCAATCAGATGGTTTACGACTAATGCTAATTATTTTGCATTTCATTAAGCTGAGATAAGAGTTTTTTCACCCCACAAACTTTCCAAATCATAAAATTCGCGAGCTTCTTGTTGCATTATATTAACTACGACACTACCTACATCCACTAAAATCCATTCAGAGTCATCTTGACCTTCAATTCCGATTAAATTTTGTTTAAAAGGTTTTACTGAATCTAACAATTTATTAGAGATTGCTTTTGCATTTCTTGAAGATGATGCGGTCGCTATTATAAACCAATCAGCAAAATCTGAAATTTCTCTTATATCTAGAACAAGAATATTTTGAGCCTTAAGATCCTCAAGTGCATCACAGCATATTGTTTTTAAATCAGTATTTTTCATAGTAACAAAGCATATTATGGATTTTTAAGATGTTAAGGTAAATTATAATTTTTACCCGTGCATGTAATTCAGAATATCTAACTTCAATAAAGAAATCTATGCATTATTTCTAATTTATGTGCTCTTTCACGCTTTCTTTTGATTAAGATATAAAGATGGATCTTATAAATGCTTTTATTGTTTGGTTTTCTAATCATCCTGGAATTCTGATTACTCTTGGCATATCTTCGGTTTTTATCTTTATTTTAAGTATTGCGGGAATAAGTTGGTTTGTTGCTCAGATACCAGATGATTATTTTTTAAGTACTAAGAGACAACGCACTAAGTGGGGACAAGAAAAACCAATTCTTAGGCTGATATTAATATTAGTAAAAAATATTGTAGGTATATTTTTAATTTTTGCTGGCTTGTTAATGATAGTCCTTCCTGGGCAGGGTTTTCTAACAATCGTTACCGGATTATTATTAATTAACTATCCGGGAAAATTTAAATTAGAGC